>OMGW01000501.1_pt1 | contig 14561 bp, 17 predicted proteins | sample 1646131 | NCBI WGS metagenome assembly OMGW01 (sample SAMN05578588, study PRJEB25193) | human gut metagenome | biome: Human Microbiome; feature: human-associated habitat; material: feces | host: Homo sapiens | place: USA:Birmingham
CAGAGCGCACACGCCCGCAAGGGTGTATAAGTGCGCCCTTTGTTCCAAAGGGATTATTCCGCGTTCCCGTTCCCGGCTCGCTTTTTCAAAAACTCCTGTGCTGGCTCGCTCGTCAAGGCAAGCCGTAAAAAGGCTTTCGCGTCCTCGTCTGGCATGGCAATCAGCTCCGGCACAAGGCACTCCATGAAGCCGCCGCGCTTGCATAGCCTGTGGTTTCTCGCCTTGCGTTCCTCAACGGATAGCTTCTGCTTGATGATTTTCTCCCGGTTCTCAAACTGCCGGATTTTCTTCTTGCTTTCCTCAATCTCGGCGGTCAATTCTTCGCGGGTTTTCTCTCTTGGTTTCGTCATGGCTGGTCGCTCCTTTCTGCCCGTAGGCAAAATAAAAGAGCAGCCGTTTTCAAAATGAAAATAGCTGCTCTTGGTTAAACATTTAGTTGTTCAGCAATCGCATATCTACCCTACAAACTGTAAGCCTATTCTGTCGTTACGTTGGGAGATGTGTTATCAGAAATCGCCCATTCACCAGATTTTGTATCTTGGGTCAGGTAGAAATACTGTTCTGTGTAACCGTCATCCAAAAATGTCTTTGTATGGTCATACTCTACATAGTATTTCGCCCATACCACAACAAAATGCTCTGCAAGGTATTCGTCCGTCCATCCTCTTTCTTTTGCAAGGTCGCTGCCGGAGTACATTTCGATAACACGCTCTGTTTCGCTTTCGTCCACTTTGATTTCATCCACACGCACAGAAATAGTGTACTCTTTACCAGCTTGTCCTTCAATCGCACTTTGAACAGTTTGAACAGGATCAGTAGATGGCTTCTGGAGCCACGGGTCAAATAATCCAAGCTCATACGCCGAAAAACCACAAAGGGCTAATACGGCTATGACAGCCGCAATTAAGATACCCCACTTTCGAGGTCTTACCTTCGACATATGCGATTTGTCATAGGAAAGAGCTTCATCAACATATTTCGTATCAAGTTCGCTCATGGCGTCGGAAAACTTCTTCACATTCATACAAATACCTCTCTTTCAATCAAATATTGCTTCATCTTCTCGCGGATACGGGTCAGCCGGACGGAGATGTTTTTCTCCGAAAGCCCCATAAACTCGGCTATATCCTTGTAACTATCGGCAAACCAATAGCGGCGCATGAAAATGACGCGGTTTTCGAGGGTCAGCGTGTCCAAAAATTCCTCAATGATACGGGCTAACTCTCTGGCTTCGATTTCATCTTCCACGGTTTTCTGGTCTGCGATATAGCCCTCGATTTCCTCTAATGCAATCTTATAGTGTCCGCTTCGTTTTGCTGCTTCCTTTCTCCAATAGATTTTGAGTGAAATGTTCCGAACGATTTTCACAATGTAGGACAATAGTGGGTTAGGCCGTACCGGGGGAATGGCGTTCCATGCTCCTAAGTAAGCGTCATTGACACATTCCTCCGCGTCCTGCCTGTTGTTCACGATGTTATACGAGAGGTTATGGCAGATTTTTCCGTATTTAATGTCCAGCTCCCGTATGCCTTGCTCTGACCGTTCAAAGAACATTTCTATGATTTTTTCATCGTCTATCATCTCACCGCCTCCTTTCCGGCTTCACCTATATACTACGGTTTTAGCGGCGAATACTACATCAAATCCAAAACTTTTTCAAAAAAATTATACCACACTTCGCGTGAGATTGCTCACGGCAGATTTCGCCGCTTCGCTGGCGGCTCGGCGGCGTTCCTCACTGTATGGGGCGGTCAGACGGAAAGAGAAGCGGCCTTTCTCAATGTCAAACTCCATGCAGCCCGTTTCCGGGTCTGCGTCGGTCTGCTGGCAGATCGCCGGATAACGGCGGCTGTATGCAAGCAGACGCTTTTTCAAGGCGGTGTTGTGGGTGCGGATATGGATAATGGGGTCTTTCTCGTCAAACCAAATATCGGTGGTCTTTTCCTGCTTGGTAAGCCCTGTTCTCATGCAAGCTCCTTTCTGCGCCCCTGTTACGCAATAGGGGCATTTTTCGGGTGTTTTCTCCGGCTCTTGACTTGGAGAAAACAGCGTTTTTGACGATAAAAACCGCCCGGACGGGGAATGGTTCGTCGGGGCGGCTGTTATCGCAAGATTTCCGATTTTTCCGGCTCTTGACCGTTAAACATAGATTAGCTCATGCATTACGATTTCCTCGGCTCTCGCCTTGCAGTTGTTCATCAAACCTACCCATTTCATCGGGTCGGCGGCTTTGAGGGCTTCGGTGGCTCCCGCTTCTCTGGCAAGGCGGGGCATGAGGTAGTCCAGCATATCCCACGCCGCCCGGTCTGTTTCCTCAAGGTGGGGATATAGCTTCTCGCTGGCTACAAGGGCAGTATAAAGGCGGTGGCGGTATTGTTCCAGATAGGCTTTCCGCAGCCGCCCATAGTGGCCGATATGGGGCTTCGGGGTAATAGGGCGGTTCCCATTGTCAATCAATCTTCTCATGCGATTTGTTCTCCTTTCTCGTCCTGCTTCTTTTTATGGTAGTTCTCCCGCTTTGCAGCAAGGAAGTTTTCATACCGGGCTTGGGCTTCAGGATTTCCGGCTGCGGCTTCCTCGTACATCTTCTGACGGGATTTCTTGGTAGCTTCACTATGGTATGCCCGCCGCCTTGCAAGCTCGGCGGCTGCGGCGGGGTCGGTTTCCGCTTGGGCTTTCAGTTCTTGGTATGCGTTCTTTTTCCGACTCCGGCTGGCTTCAAGGCGTTCCGCTTCCTCTGGCATGAGTGGCTGGCCTGCGTCCTGCGCGGCAGCAAGCTCTTTCAGCGTCCGGGGCTTGGGCGGCTGTGCCGCTTTCTGCCGCTCATACCATGCCTTGTGCTGGCGGTTCTTCTTCTCCCGGTAGGCGGCAAGACGCTCTGCTTCCTCCGGCGTGAGGTCGGCTCCGGCCTTTTGCAGCGCGGCAAGCTCCTTTAAGGATTTTGGCTTCGGGGGCTTGGGCGGTTCGGCGGCTTTCCGCTTCTCCCGCCATTCCTTTTGCCATGCCCGGTTATGGGCTAACCGCGCTTCGTCTGCCGCCTGTTCCTCCGGGGTCAGCAAGCCCGCTTTCTTCCTCGCGGTAAACTCCCGTTTCTCTGCCTTGCGCTTTTCTTCCCGCGCTTTGGCAAGCTCCTGTGAACGGGCTTCCTTTGCGGCCTGTTCCTCCTGCTGGCGGCGTTGTTCCTCGGCTTCCATTGGGGTAACGATATGGGCGGGGACTTCAAACGCGCCGATGAAGTTGAGGTAAATATCTATCCGCTGACGGCGGCTGTTCCCGCGTCCCTCGCCCTCATGGACAACGACTTTTTCGATAAACTCGTTAAGCATGGGCGTTGTCAATTCGGAAAAATCAGTGTAGCGGCTCACAAGCTCGATAAACTTATCTGTTTTCAGCCTGTCGGCGTTCCAGCTCTCGATTGCTTCCTGCCATTGTGCGATAGCGGCTTCCAGCTTGGTCTGTTCCTCGTCGTATTCGGCAAGCAGACGGGTAAAGTGCTTATCGGGTATCTTGCCTGTGGCGTTGCCCTCATAGAGCTTTTTCACAAGGCCGTCCAGCTCCTTACATCTCCGCTGTGCCTTGCTCACTTTCTGCCGGTACTCCTTGACGGCGTTCTCTTGGTGCTGGTCGGACGCTTCCCGCACACGCTCGATAAACTCCGCTTCATTGTGCCGCACATACCAGCTCACGCGCTGGATTGCGGCAAGAATGGCGGCTTCCATTTTCGCGGTGGGGATATAGTGCATGGTACAGTCGCGGGTAAGCTGGCGGTAGCTGGAACACACAAAAGCGTCGTCCAGATACTTGCCTTGCACAAGGCTGCTGCGGTGGGTCAGCTTCGCGCCGCAGTCGGCGCAGTAGAGAAGCCCGGTCAAGCGGTTTGGGGTGGTCTGCCGCTTGGGGGCGCGGCGTTTTGTCCCCATAAGCCGCTGGACGGTATTCCATGTTTCCTCGTCCACAATGGCGGGTATCTCCCCGTCAAAAATATACTGTTCCTCCGGCGCGGTCTTGCGGGTGCTTTTGGTCTTGTAGTTCTCGCAGACGGTTTTCCCTAAAACCTTGCGCCCCGTGTACTCCGGGCGTTTGAGGATATAGCTGATAGTTGTTGTTGACCATGCGTAGGGGTCTGTGTACTTCGCCGCCCGGACGGGTGCGCCTATCCGCTTCCAATGCTCGGACGGGATAGGGATTTTCTCGGCGCGGAGTGCCCTTGCTATGCTGGCGATACTCTCCCCGGCAACAACGCTGTGGAAGATACGGCGCACAACGGCGGCGGCTTCCTCGTCGATTACCCATTCGCCCTTGTTCTCCTTGGACGCAAGGTAGCCATAGCTGACGCTGCCGGAGCAGCGCAAGCCCTTTTCCATTCTCGACTTGAAAACGGTCTTGATTTTCCGGCTGGTGTCGGCAACATACCACTCGTTTATCACATCTCGAAAAATTGACATTATATCAAAGCCGTTGGCGGTATCAAGGTTGTCATTTGCCGCAATAAAGCGTACATGGTACTCGTCAAAGGTGCGCTTCAAAAGCCCCACTTCGACAACATCACGGCCAATCCTGCTTTGGTCTTTGATAATGACCGTAGCCACATTTCCCGCCCGGATTTCTTCCAGCATAGCGTCCAGCCCCGGACGCTTGAAAGTCGTTCCCCGCACTCCGTCATCGGTGAAGTGCCGGATATTCGTAAAGCCGTTCTTTTGGGCGTAGTCCTCCAAAATGCGCTTTTGGTTTTCTATCGACACGCTTTCCCCGGCTCGTTCATCGTCATGGGAAAGACGCTCGTACAGGGCTGTGATTTTTCCCTTGTCCGGCTGTTTCTTCATGGGGTGTAACCTCCTTTCTTGAGGGTGCGCGCTCCCTTTATCCTTATTGTAAATTACCATTTGGATCGGTGACCACATAGGAGCTGTGGCATTGCAGGAGGTTCGGCTTCAGCCAAAATCTCGTTTTGCCAGAGCCGGAGCCGCCGACCACCAGCACGTTTTTGTTTCGGGCGTTCTTGGGGTCGGGGGGACGATTGCTCATCATCAACCGTTCTGTTTTGGTTAAAATGATATTGTCGGAAAATTTGGGAGCCATGAACGGCTCGATGTCCTTGGCATTGCCCCACCGGGCAGAGCCGTACTCCATGCCGTGTCGGTACTTCTTTGCATTTTTGCTCCGCAAATATACGGCAAGCCGTAGTCCTGCGCCGCAGGAAAAGCCAATAAGCAAATCCAGCGGATGCAGACTGGGCAGCGGGTTCACAAATGCCACCGGGAAAGTTCCCATCATCGCCATGATTTTATCGCCCAACTCTTTGCCCTCGGCAAGCCGCCATGCTTCACCAAGGTTCGTTGCCACCAGCCCCAGCAGGATATAGGGCAGATACAGCGCAATCAGCTTCGTCAGCTTTTTCGTGGTCATAAGCCGCGTTCCTCCTGCTTGTGCCGGACTTTGCCGGGAAGTTCCGCTGCGGCCTGCACCAGTTCGTGCAGCTTTTCCAGCACGGAGGGACGCTTGGTTTTGCTCAGCAGGGATGCCGAATATTCTTTGAAAGCGGCATTGAACGCTTCCACATCCGGGGCTTTGAAAAAGACCAGATACCGGGGCGGCACTTCGGAACTGTCCTTACGGATGGCGTAGTCGATGCCGTACTTTTTGGCGTACCGCTCAAAGCCCTTAATGTTGGTTTTGTCGATTTCCACGCTGGAAACACCCCGGTTCTGCCGCAGAAGCATACGGACACTCTGCTTGCCGCTGGATTTATCGGCCAGTAATTTTGACTGATACTGCTGAAGTGCCGTTCGTCCAGCGTTCAGAATTGTCCGGGCGGTCAGCTTCGTGGTGGACACCACGATGTTGAATGTTTTCTGCTCGACTTCTTCCTGCAATTTCACCACCATCCCTTGCCGCCTGCATCAGCGCAGCCACGAAGAAGCCGCAGAGTGCGCCGAACTCAAAAAATGCGAAACCGATGAAAAAATTCAGCATAACACACCTCAGACGATGCAAATGCAGGGCAGCTTCTGATCGTCTGCCATGAGTGTAACGCTGTGGCTCGCCAGAAACTTCTGGAAACGGTACACGTCATCAATGGTAAGCGAAATGAAGTTCCCGTCCATGTTGGTGCGTACCAGAATGACCGGGCCAGTCAGGTAACGCTTGCCCGCCATCTTCAGAACCTGTGCCGGATTGTAGCAGAGCAGCAGCGAAGTGTCGGGAAGATGGATGCTGGCATCGCTTTCATCGAAGCAGGGCAGAATGTCAGGGGCTTCATCCAGAGTAATAACCGTCAGTTCCATATCTGGCGCAATGGCGGCAAAGTAGACTTCACCGGGCTTCTTGCCACCTGCCAGAATGGTGCAGATGCGCATATCAATGGTGATCTCCTCGGAACGAATCATACGAGTAGCGGTGTTGTTCATAGGCTTTTTCCTCCATGTTTGCAAAAGAAAAAGACCCAAAGTGGGTCTTGCGTTTTATCTGATCGTCAGCGTTCAGCTTCATGCTTGCGCTTTTTCATGCGCTGGTCGAGCATCTTGAGAATTGAATTTTCGATTTGTTCTGACGAATAGTTGCTCGGAAAATATTTTTTGATAGAATCGCTCCTGAATACAACTTTTTCGGTTTTACTTTCTTCCAAAAGCCCAATGATTTTTTCTTCCATCTCTCTCGGAGTAGAGCTTTCGGGAAAATATTTCCGCAGGGTATCGTTTTTTATAACAACTTTGTCCAATTCGTCCTTTTTCGGTTCACCCATCACGGCAAAGGCAACGTCATACGAGAAATGACCTTCCTGCGCCAGCTTTTTGAGCCGTTGCGCCTGTGAAAGCGATGGGGCGTTTTGCGTGTCAGCCATAGCTTCAAGAAAATCTCGCTGCTGGCTTTCATCAAGATAAGAGAGTTCCACCGCAGGGTTAAATGAGATTTTCTTTTCGTCTACCATGTCCAGCAGTTCCGGGATAAGATTGGTTAAGCGGATAAAACGGTGTACTTGGTTGCGGCTATCACCAGCTTCTTGTCCAACAATATCAAGAGCTTGCAACTTCATCCCAACTTGGGATGAAGTTAAATCTGACCTAGCACCTTGCCTTTTCAGTGCATCCAGTTTCATCTTATAGGCAAATGCCCGCTCACTCGGCAAAATCTGTTCGCGCTGAAGATTGGAATCAACCATGAGCAGAACGGCGGCATCGTCCGACATATCACGGACGATAACCGGTAGGGTTTTCAGTCTAGCAAGCTGTGCAGCGTGTTGGCGGCGATGGCCGGAAATGATTTCGTAGCCACCATCCGGGCGCGGACGAGCAATCAGCGGATTTGTGACACCCAACTGCTTTATGCTTTCTACTGTGCGCTGCATAGCTTCATCATCAAGCACCTTAAAGGGATGGTCTTTGAACGGATACAACTCATCAATGGGAATTTGCTGTACCTGTTCGCGCTGTTCTTCCTGCCGCGTTTCTTCGGTGGAAAAAATATCATCGTAGCTGTTCAAACTGACGTTTAAGCCGTTTTTCGGCATCGGCCAACACCCCCTTTGCGATGGAATGATAGGCTTCTGCCACTTTGCCTTTCGGGTCATACTGGAAAATGCTTTTTCCGGTCGTGCTGGTTTCGGCAGCGCGGACAGAACGGGGAATTGTCTGGTCGAACACTTTCAAATGCTTTCCGTAGGCTTGCCGAATTAGATTGCTGATTTGCTGCCCATAGATGGTGCGGCTGTCCGTCATGGTGAGCAGGATGCCCTCAATTTTCAGTTTCGGGTTTATCTGCCGCCTTACTTTCTGCACTGTTTGAAGCAACTGCTCCAGCCCTTTTGCCGAAAGATATTGTGCTTGCACCGGAATCAGTGCGGAATCTGCCGCTGCCAGCGCATTGACCGTCAGCATACCGAGAGAGGGAGTGCAGTCAATCAGAATATAGTCGTACTCGCGTTTTGCGCTTTCCAACACCTGTTTCATCACTTTCTCCCGGCTCATGGTATTCACCAGAGCCACTTCCAGTCCGGCCAGTTCGATGTTGGCCGGGATAAGGTCAACGCCCTCCGCATGGTGCAGAATCCCTTCGCCGGGTGGAATACACTGGTCGTTCATGGCTTTCTGCATAAGAGTGGAGAGTGTAGTGGGCAGTGCATCCGGGTCTTGCCAGCCCATACTGACAGTAAGCGAACCCTGTGGGTCAGCGTCCACAAGCAGAACTTTCTTGCCCTCCATTGCAAGCCCTACGCCCAAATTTTCACAGGTGGTGGTTTTGCCCGTGCCGCCTTTCTGGTTGATAACGGCTATCGTTGTTGCCTTTTTGGAAATTTTCATCACCTCCGAGCTGCTAAATCATGGTTGACTTTGTTTTGATAATAGAGCTGTATTGTGGTTGGAGCATTGAATAGTGCGGCCAGAAGGTACTGCTTCATATTCCGTATCGGGGAAGTGTTCGCTGCCAGACAGTCCAGTACGAAGCGGATGTGGTCTGCATTCAACTTTTTTAGCCGACTGAGCACAACTTCGGCGGGCTTATCATCGCCAGCGATTCTTATGAGGTTACGCTTGCTGTCACAGGTGTCCACCAGCAAATCTACGATCTGATAGATGGTATCTTCATCATCCGGGTAAAGCCGGAGAAGAAGTTCTATCTCCAAAGAACGTGAAAAATATTCTTCGAGCAGTTTACGATTCTTCATTTTCTCCAATTCATCGGAAAGGATAGGATTCGTATTATTCCGCTCTGTCTTACTCTTTTTATTCTTATTACATCGTGATTTGGGCGGGTCTTGACAAGCGTTTTTAGGACTTCCAGATTCGTGATTTTCACGATTCTGGACACGCTCATTTGAAAGGTCTGACGAAAAGTTTTTCACATACACCAAACTCGGTTTGCCCAGTCCACGGCGTTTTCGTTCAATTAAACCAAAATTTTCAAGTTCCCGGAGTAGCTTGGTCGCTTTGTTGTCTGCGCAACACAAAGCCCTCTTGACATCCTCGATCGTGAAAATGATGAACACCCGGCCTTGCTTGTCGAACCATTCATTTTTAACAGAAAGGCTCATGCGGTCAAGCAGGATGCCGTAGAGTGTTTTGGCATCGGTTGACAGATTTTGAAACCGCTGCTCCTGAAACAGTGCTTTGGGGATGCGATAGAACGAAAAAAGTTTTCCGGCCTGTCCATAGAAGTAGTCGAGCGTCATACAGTTCTGTCAAGGATGAAAAAAATGACGATGTTTCATTGACATGGTTGACAAATCCTCCTTATGAATAATTCGTGCAAACAAAAAAGCGCAATCTCGATTTTTGAAAATCGGAATTGCGCCATGTAACTTAGTAGGGGAGAATGGTCATTTGTCAGGGTCGGTTGACCACAATTTGACCACAAAAGAAACGAAACATCTTGACATCTAACGAAACAGAATGATAAAATAATTTTGAAATTTGATGATACTGCGTACAAGTGGTATCGGAGTGTCCATTGCGTTTTTGAGAGAAGCACAATGGGGTTCAAGAGGCCGTGAGTTCGATTCTCGCCACTCGGACCAAACAAAAATAATCCGAACTTGTTTCCGATAGGAGATGGGTTCGGATTATTTGTTTTCTTCGAAAAATTCAATATGAGTGTCCGTGGAAAATGAAATCCGAAATCATAGATTGACCGACATAAGCTACGACATGATTTCAGGAGGACATGAACATGAAGTACGATGCAAGAGCCTGCCATTTCAACATGGACACCGGCTGCGTGGAGTTGCTGCTCCGGGATGGAAGAAAAATTTCCATCGACTGCACCGGGGTCGAGGATGCGCTGGACGTTACCATGGCGCAAAGGTCTGAACTGGACTATCTTATCTACAATGACCCGCTTGGCTATGCCGATTTGATCCTGAATGGTGACCCAGAGGAATATTTGAAGAATGTGACCGGGAGCTGTGGGTTGGAGGACTAACTGGTAGCTCAAATTATACAAAAGCGCAGTACTTTTTGGGAGATGCTGCGCTTTTGCATTTGAATACATAAAACGTCATTCGATCACTTGACTTTTTACAAAATTCATGTAAAATATGAAGTGTAAGAAAATTCCACCGCTTATAATTTCATCTGTGAAGGAGGTTCACATGAAAAAAGCATTTTTTGAAGATTCCGCAATGGCAATGGCAAAACTGATTGTTGAAAGCATCTACCATGGCATGGAAGAAAATGAAGGTGTCTATGCCGATTTGATGTATTCTAACGGAAAAGGACAGCACGGCTGGGCACATATCTTTCAAAATGAACATGAACATTTAACAAAGGCAGGATATCGTGTGGTTTTGATGGTCTCTGGAAGCTGGAAGTATGCTGTGGCATATGATCCTCACAGCAAAACAGCCATTATGATTCTTCGCCAAGAAAATTTCCGCAATAGACTTGTCAAATTGCAGAATGGTGAGATGCATTACGTTTTTTCGGGACTTCCGGCTAATCAAGATTTGAATGAAATGGTTCCCCAGTATGAGCAGATGTCACTGTTTGGACAAGATAAAGCTGTGCAGCAAAAAGCCGAAAAGCCCTTCGATGAATTGGAGCAAGCAGTAGACGGTGAAGTCTTGAGATTTGGAATTTTAACGTACCGCTTGGATTTAGCTCAATTGATCAGAAGCTGTACATTGGAAATTTTGAATGCAAATGGTTGCATCGTTGATGAAATGAATTTGGATTCTGCAATTCCGATGAATTGGAAAGAAGCTGTTCCGGAAGATGAAATTACTAAGTTTAAGGAAGAAACTGGTAATGAGTATGGCGTTCAAATCGACAGTATTCCGGAATTCAAACCGCGGAAAAAATTTGTACGGAAAGATGGGTAAAAAATGGGTGCCATTGTTACATCCGAGTTTAATGGAATGCGGCTGACATTGGCTCGTGAAATCCAAAATATTTCCAGTCCTAAGCTAGCAGAAAAGATAGGGGTGACAAAGCAAACTGTCTCTCAGTATGAAAATGGTTTAATCAAACCAAGTGCCGATAAAGTATTAGCAATTTCGCAAGAATTGAAATTTCCACCGAAATTTTTCTTTGAAGGTAGCAGCGATAATTTTAGTCCCGGAGTTGCATATTGTAGAGCAACTACAACCACGACAAGAGCCGTAAAATTACGGCAAACAAACATTGATGTATTGAAATCATATATTTATGACTTTTTTGCAGAATATATTGAATATCCATCAACCGAACAATTGATCGATTGTATGAAATCTGTAGCAGAGTGTTCTGACATGGAACTAATCGCAAAAAAAATTCGGGAGAAATTGGACTTATCGGATAGGCCCATTCGTAATATGAGCTATCTGTTACAAAATCTTGGAATTGTGGTAACTTCTTTCTCGGAAAACGTAGGGCATTTGGACGCAATCAGTCACATTCCGGTCCTTGCCAATAATGGAGAAAGCAAGAGGTTCTATTTCACAACATATAATACAGATAAAACAACGCCTGCAAGATTGAACTTTACGCTGGCTCACGAACTAGGACACTGGATACTCGGTCATATTGTTTCGGATGTAAAATCGCAAGCAGATGCTGAGTATCGAAGTAATGAATCAGATGCAAATCAATTTGCATCGGCATTTTTGCTGCCCAAAGAAGCATTTTTGAAAGACCTTCAATATCCAACAGTTTTAAATGAATATTTAAGACTAAAAGAAAAATGGCATGTCTCAATTGCGATGATGATTCGTAGAGCATATATGCTAGAGGTACTGTCTCCAAGTCAATATCAATATTTGTTTAGGCAGCTTGGAAGTCGTGGATGGCGAACATTTGAACCGGGAGATATGGTTGAAGTTCCCACAGCATCTCTTTTTTCAGCGTCTGTAAAAATTCTGGATGACAACGGAATTATCGAAAAAAGAAATTTGCTGAAATACTTGAACGAAAAATGTTTTACGGCACAGCAAAAAACATTTGAAGATTTGATGGGACTAGAACAGCATACGCTTGATCCGGCTATGTCGAGTTCTTTTAGTAGAGTTGAGTTCAAACTAAACTAACAAATCCCTTTATACAGAAAAACAGGGTGCGCCCCTGAATAGGACGCACCCTGCCAAAGACCACATGCGATAGCGATATGTACAACAGGGCGTTCCCCGTCGGGAACGCTCTGCTTTTCTTTGCTGGGGGTATGATGAGCCTGTTCCGCCTGCCATGCAGCAAACTCCCGCTGGCCTTCCTCGCTGTTCCAGCAGGCAAGGATCGCCGGGTAGAATGCCCGTGCCAGACGGTCGATGACTTCATCGGGATAGGGGGAAGTGTTTGTGGACTTTTTCTTTTTGTTCAAACGCACGCTCCTTTGATCGTCCCACCGTGGCAAAGCCGGGCGAGAAAATCAAAGTTCCAATTTCATATCAGGCGCAAGGGCGCGGATAGTTTCCGCCCTGCACTTGCGGCTGGTGGCTCGTTGATGGCTTACAAGTGCCTGTCGTTATGCCGTTTTAGAGGATTCACCGCTGGATTCTGCAAGAACTTCGTCCAGCGTTTTCAAAAATTCAAGGTGAGGTTTCAAGGCAAAGCGAAGAACTTTGACCTGTTCCGGATGCGTAAGAAGTTTCGGGTTCAAGTCGAACGTAACTTCCCAACTCTTTCGCATGAGAGATTCAGCATTGTGGAGCCGATAGTACAGTTCGAGAAACTTTTGGGGAACATCATAGTTTTCATCAATGGTGTTGCTGGCGGCTTTTTCTGCCTGCTTCACCGTTACTTTGTTGGGCTTGACTTTCTTCGGCTTCGGCACATAATTCTTGATTTCTTTAAAGATTTCAGCCTGCTCTTCGGGCTTGGCCTTGCCGAGATTTTCGAGAAGATAATCGGGAATGTGCAGTTCCTCGCGGAAGAACCGATCACGGAAACCGGGAGACAGTTCATCCGCAACGTCAACGCCGTGGGCATAGTATTCTGCCCGGCGGACTGAACTTGCGCTGCTGTGATTTTCCTGTGCAATGCGCTCACAGGTTTTCATGGGCTTCTGGTTGTGTTCAGATTGAACACTGCCAGATTTCTTTGCAGTATGCTGATTGCCGCGAAATGCTTCGGTGCGCTTTTCAGAGGAATACTGCTTACCCATAAGGAACTTCTTCTGCTCCGGGGTCAGATTACGCCGCCCTAACTGATTCTTGCAGATCCATGCGAGGACTTCTTCTCTGCTTTCAAACGGGAGCGGCATGGTAGAGAAAGAGATTTCGGGATGCTCCTGAACGATTTCATAACGATTGTGACCGTCAACAAGGGTGTTGTTCCAAACGATCAAAGGAGAGAGTAGCTTGCCTTCCTTGAGGATATTTTCTTCAAGCTGCTTAAATTCATCATCGGTCAGAGGGGGAATCTGAGACTGGAACTCCGGGTCAATTTTCAGATTGATCATACGCACACTCCTTTATCTCTCCTGCTGCGTCGGTTCTTCCTCCCGGAAAAAGGACGCAACATTCTGCTTTGCGGTTTTCAGTTTGAGCAGTTCTTCTTTGGCTTCCTTGTACTGCTCGTAGAACTTTGCCTTTTCGGATGCCAGTTGCTCATACTCGGCTTCCAGTTTTTTCGGGCTGGGCAGCTTGGTGATGTCGTTTGCCTTGAAATAGGCTGCTGCCGCCCGGTACGCTGTCAGCTCTGCACGGTGCTGCTCCTCAAAGGCTGCGGGTCGCTTGGCGGTCTTTAACTGCTGTGTGATGTTCTTGGTGCTGGTGTAGGCTGCGACCTGATAGCGCAGCTCTTTGTTGGCCTTCATGCGACCTTCGAGGTCTTTCACCACGGCCAGTGAGTCGTGATACTTGGTTTCCAGTTCAGCGAGGCGCTGGTTCAAATCATCCTCGTTGAGCAAATCTTTCTCCTGCAAGAGGATCAGAGTTTGCGACATGGCTTTGAGGTTGAACTTCTTTGCCCAACGTTCGTAGCCAATGCCCTTGCCCTCGGTCAGCTTTGCCTGAATATCAATCAGCTTTGCAAGGTTGGTCGTTTTAGACTGTACCTTGGGTTTGCGCGCTGCGTTTGCGGTCAGGGTGGCTAGTACTTCTGCCTTGTCGAACTTGTCACCGAGATGTTTCGCTCGGATAAACTTGGTTCTGCCAGCAGGCAGATAGCTGAGCTGCCCACGGCTTTCCTTGACGGTGATGCTATACTGCTGAATGAGCCTATCGGAAAACTCTTCAAAACTCGTTGTGCGGTACAGCACTGAAGAAATCTGTTTCCGTAAAGTGTCTTTCACGGTTTCAAACTTCTTCTGCCGGGGCAGCTGTCCATCTGCGGTGAGAGCTGCGTTTTCACGGTCAAGTTTCAATTGGCCGCGTCTGCGCACCCAATACTCAGCTTCGCTCACGCGCTCTTTCGAGCCGTTGAGCTGGTCGATCTGGTACAGTCCAGCACTCTCGCACAGTTCCATAACCTCAACACGCAAGTGCCGCATGGTCTGGGCTGTGCTGGAGTGCTTCATGCCCTCTAGCCAGTCGCGGGGCTTCTGCATATAGGGCTTGCGCTCCACCTCTCGTGTTCGGACGCTGCCGATCACGATGTGGACGTGGATATTTCCCGAATGGTTGTGCCCATCCGGGTGAGTGCAGACGATGGCAGGAT
>OMGW01000507.1_pt1 | contig 14476 bp, 16 predicted proteins | sample 1646131 | NCBI WGS metagenome assembly OMGW01 (sample SAMN05578588, study PRJEB25193) | human gut metagenome | biome: Human Microbiome; feature: human-associated habitat; material: feces | host: Homo sapiens | place: USA:Birmingham
AGAATATTTGATATTTATTATTGCAAATATAAGAGTTCGGCAGTAACAAAAAACGGTAAATCCTATGATAATGTGATCATTCAGGATAAGACAGGTACACTGGATGCCAAGATATGGGACCCCAATAATGCAGGAATTGCAGAGTTCGATGCAGGCGATTATGTAGAAGTATATGGCGAAGTTACCAGCTATAACGGTGCATTGCAGGTCAATATAAAGCGTGTCCGGCTTTGTCAGGAAGGAGAATATGATGAAGCTGAGTATATGCCGATGAGCAAGAAGAACATTGAAGAAATGTATACACAGCTTCTTACGATTATCAAATCAATTGAGAACCCTTACCTACATAAAATGCTCAATGCTTTTTTCGTAGAAGATAAAGATTTCATTGCAGCATTTAAGAAATCATCCGCTGCAAAGACCGTACATCATGGATTCATTGGAGGACTGCTGGAGCATACCCTGAGTGTAACAAAGTTATGTGAGTATTACTGCACAGCGTATCCAATCCTGAAAAGGGACCTGCTCCTGACAGCGGCAATCTGCCACGATATTGGAAAAACCAAAGAAATCAGTGCTTTCCCGGTAAATGATTATACAGATGCAGGACAGTTCCTGGGACATATCGTGATGGGTTCTGAAATGGTCGGCGAGAAAATCCGTGATATTGAGGGCTTCCCTCCTATGCTGGCTATGGAATTAAAGCATTGCATTCTTGCACATCATGGAGAGTATGAGTTTGGTTCTCCCAAGAAACCGGCACTGATTGAGGCAGTCGCTCTTAATCGTGCGGATGATACGGATGCGAAGATGGAGACATTTACAGAGATACTGGAAGCAACAGAAGAAACAGGCTGGTTGGGCTTTAACAGATTCTTTGAGTCTAATCTGAGAAATTCTTCTTTATAATAAGTCCGGAAAGGTACGGTAAAAATGGCACAATATTCCAAAAATGATATTGTAACAGTAAAAATAGAGGATATCGGAACAGAGGGTGAAGGCATCGGCAAGCTAGAGGGCTTCACCCTCTTTGTAAAAGATGCGGTCATGGGTGACGTGGTAGAAGCCAGACTGGTAAAGGTAAAGAAGAATTATGCCTATGCCAGACTGGAAAAGGTGCTGACATCTTCCCCGCTGCGTGTGAAGTCGGTCTGTCCATATCATAAACAGTGTGGTGGCTGTCAGATTCAGGCAATGAGCTATGAGGCTCAGTTACAGTTTAAAGAAAATAAAGTAAAAAACAATCTGGTGCGTATCGGTGGATTTGACCAGTTATTCATTGAGTCGGTGATGGAACCGGTGGTTGGTATGGAGCAGCCGTGGCATTATCGCAATAAAGCACAGTTCCCAGTGGGAACAGATAAGGATGGCAGGATCATTACAGGCTTCTATGCTGGAAGAACCCATTCAATCATTACCAATACGGATTGTGCATTAGGCGTAGAAGAAAATGAACCAATATTACAGAAGGTATTGGCATATATGCAAAATGAAAAAGTGTCTGCTTATGATGAAACCACAGGACAGGGGCTTGTTCGCCATATTTTGATTCGCAAAGGCTTTACTTCTGGCGAAATAATGGTATGTCTGGTCATCAATGGCAAAAGTCTGCCAAAAGAGGACAGGCTTGTAAGCACTTTGCGGGAAATCCCAGGAATGACAAGTATATGGCTTAATTATAATACGAAAAATACCAATGTCATTATGGGAACAGAAGGCAGAGTACTATGGGGACAAAATACGATAACAGATGTTATTCATAGAAGATCCATAGAGGAAATCAACTCAGGTAAGGATTGCCTGCGGTATGATTCAAAGGAAAATGCACCGCAGGGTATTACTTTTGCGATTTCTCCGCTGTCTTTTTATCAGGTCAATCCAATCCAGACAGAAAAGCTCTACAGCCTGGCGTTGGAATATGCAGGACTGACAGGCGAAGAAACCGTATGGGATCTCTACTGTGGTATCGGTACGATCAGCCTTTTCATGGCGCAGTGCGCCAAGGAAGTCCATGGTGTGGAGATCGTGCCACAGGCAATCGAGGATGCCAGAAAGAATGCAGAGCGCAATCACATTGAGAATGCAACCTTCTATGTAGGCAAGGCTGAGGAAGTGCTACCGAGACTCTATGAGGAAGAGCATATATTTGCAGACGTTATCTGTGTCGATCCGCCCCGCAAAGGCTGTGATGAAGCTTGCCTTAATACTATCATTAAGATGGCACCAAAGAGAATCGTCTATGTAAGCTGCGACAGCGCTACACTGGCAAGAGATCTGAAATACCTGTGCGAGAATGGGTATGAGATTAAGAAAGTAAGAGCCGTGGATCAGTTTGGACAGACGGTGCACACAGAGACGGTATGTTTATTGTCCAAACTTCATGAAGCGAAGCATCATGTGAATGTGAGACTGGATATGGATGAGTTAGATATTACCTCTGCTGAGAGCAAGGCCTCATATGAGGAGATAAAGAAGTATGTGGCGGAGCATAATGACGGGATGAAGGTATCTAATCTGTATATTGCACAGATAAAGCAGAAGCATGGAATTATAGAAAGAGAGAACTATAATAAGCCAAAATCTGAGAAGGGCGGACAGCCGGAATGCCCAAAAGAAAAAGAAATAGCGATTGCGTTGAAGTATTTTCAGATGATTCCAAGTGAATCATAGGCTAAACTTGGCTTATCGGATGGAGAAAATTCAACTAATGTTATTGAGCCTTCGGACATTGGGAATAAAATCTGATGTTCGTAGGCTTTTTGTTCATGACAATAGAATGTTTGCGGAGCGTGCATTCTATTGTATACAAAAAAATTTTGTGAATATAATAAACATGACATATAGTTGTCGTGTTATGTTGGATATGATATGTATGGAGTGTGGAAATTATGAAGATAGATAGGCTTATTGGGATATTGTCAATCTTACTGCAGGAAGAAAAGACAACAGCGCCTGAATTGGCAGAAAAATTTGAGGTATCCCGCAGGACAATAAACCGGGATATTGAAGACCTTTGCAAAGCTGGCATTCCAATAAGGACGGCACAGGGAACCGGTGGTGGTATTAGTCTTATGGACGGATATCGTATGGATAGGACAATTTTAACATCCAAAGATATGCAGATGATCCTTGCGGGGCTGAGGAGTCTTGACAGTGTGAGTGGGAACCGATACTATGGTCGGTTGATGGAGAAAATCCTGACCGGATCATCAGAGTTCATCAGTGGAAGAGACTCTATGTTGATTGATTTGTCTTCATGGTATAAAGGCTCTCTTGCCCCGAAGATCGAGGTAATCCAAAATGCAATAGAAAACAGGCATACCATACAGTTTATGTATTATGCCCCATCCGGAGACAGCAACCGAAGGATAGAACCGTATTATCTGGTTTTTAGGTGGTCAAGCTGGTATGTATGGGGTTGGTGTTTAGACCGTGAAGATTACAGGTTGTTTAAGTTGAACCGTATGGATTGTGTTGTTGAAACAGACCGTGGATTTCTGTGCAGAGATGTACCAATGCCGGATTTGTCAAATGAGAAGATATTTCCGGGTGGGATAAAGGTAAAAGCTCTTTTCACACCGAATATGAAGTGGCGGCTGGTTGAAGAATTTGGACCGAACTGCTTTACAGAAACAGACGATGGAAGGCTGCTCTTTTCAGCAGACTATACGGATATGGAAAACCTTGTGACATGGCTTATGACATTTGGAGCAAAAGTAGAGGTGCTTGAGCCCGAAGAAGTGCGGGACATTATTCGCAGGAATGCAGAGGAAATATTAAAAATCTATGGAGGATTAGGAAAATGACGTTTGATTATAAAAAAGAATATAAAGAGTTTTATATGCCGAAAGGCACACCGTCTATCGTAACTGTTCCGAAAATAAACTATATAGCGGTAAGAGGAAGTGGCAATCCAAATGATGCAGACGGAGAATACAAGCAGGCTATCGGTCTTCTATATGGAATTGCATTTACGATTAAAATGAGCAAAAAGGAAGACCATCAGATTGACGGATATTTCGATTATGTCGTGCCGCCATTAGAGGGATTCTGGTGGCAGGGTGAGCGGCGTCCGGGGGACGCCATGCTGCGAACCGACCGAGCCGGCAGGCGAGACGGAGTATCCGGAATTGATTATGCTCGTAAGGAAGATTTTAAGTGGATCTCTGTTATTCGCTTGCCAGATTTTATTACCAGGGAAGATTTCGACTGGGCTGTCAGGAAAGCTACGGCAAAGAAAAAACAGGATTTTTCTAAGGTTGAGTTCTTTCTCTATGATGAAGGATTATGTGTACAATGCATGCATATCGGATCGTATGACGATGAGCCTGCTACGGTAGATGCAATGCACAGATTTATGGAAGAACAGGGATATACACTTGATATAACGGATCAGAGGATGCACCACGAGATTTATCTGAGTGATGTGCGGAAGGTAGCGCCGGAGAAGCTGAAGACTGTAATCAGGCACCCGATAAAGAGGGCTTAAGGGTATGGAATATATTAGAGTTACGAAAGAAAATCTTGAAAAGGAGCACATTTGCTGTGCCATTTCCAACAATAAAGATATTCAGGTATCATCAAAGAAGGCATGGCTTGCGGATAGATTTGATGAAGGGCTTGTGTTTCTTAAGAGCGTAGAACGCGGCAAGTGCTTTATTGAGTACATACCTGCGGAGTGTGCATGGAATCCAATCGAAGCACCTGGTTATATGTATATTAATTGTTTGTGGGTGTCCGGATCTTTCAAAGGTCATGGATATTCAAGTGACTTACTTTCCGAGTGTATTGAGGACAGCAAAGAAAAGGGGAAGGAAGGCCTATGTATTCTTGCGGCAGCAAGGAAAAAGCCATTTTTGGCCGATCCGAAGTTTCTAAAATATAAAGGATTTGAAGCTTGTGATGAGGCTGATAATGGAATCCAGCTATGGTATCTGCCATTTGAAAAGAAAACTGAGCCACCGGTGTTCAAGAAATGTGCAAAACACCCTCATATAAATGAGCACGGCTATGTTCTTTATTATACAAACCAATGTCCTTTCAATGCAAAGTATGTACCAATCTTGGAAGAAACCGCTCAAAAGAATGGCATTCCATTCAAGGCTGTGAAGATCGAAAGTAGGAAGGATGCTCAGAATGTACCAACGCCGATCACGACTTATGCGCTATTTTGCGATGGGGAGTATGTTACGAATGAGCAGATGAATGATAAGAAATTTTTAAAGCTGGTGAGCAGATAGGAGAAAACAACATGGCATCAACAAAAGAATATCTAGACTTTGTTCTGGAACAATTATCAGGACTAGATGAGATCAGCAGTTGGGCAATGATGGGAGAATTCATTCTTTATTACCGTGGAAAGGTTTTTGGCGGAATATATGATGACAGACTTTTGGTAAAGCCGGTTCCGGTGGCGGTGAAAATGATGCCGGATGCTGAGATGGAACCGCCGTATGATGGTGCGAAAAAAATGATTCTGGTTGATGATGTGGATAATCGGCAGTTTCTGTGTGAATTGGTTGAGAGTATGTGGGAAGAATTGCCGAAGAAAGAGAAAAAGTGCAAGTAAGACTTGATAAAATCGAACGAATATTCTGTATTAACAGCGGAGATTTCATTTTGTAATGGAAATAGACACAATTATTCACAAAACTGTTATTATCATTCCTATTGAAAGAAATACTGCGGCATTCGTAGTAAGGTGTATATGATTCGTGGTCAACAGGTAATGTTAGACAAAGATTTAGCAGAAATTTATGGGTATGAAGTCAAACGATTAAATGAACAGGTAAAGCGAAATATTAGCAGATTTCCAGAGGATTTTATGTTTCAGCTGAATAAAGAAGAAATACCAGAGAAATTTTCAAAGTCGCAAATTGCGACTTTGAACGAAAAGAGCAATAGGCAGGGTTTCAATATTAAAAAAGAGGGAAGCATGTATCCGGAAAAAATATGATGCGGATGAAATAGGACAACGTATATTAAATGGAGATGGTGGAAGCTGGATAAATGAACCGTACGATCCGGATGCAATCTTCCAGTTAGACAGATACCATATCTGCCAGGAAATCCTGAGAAAGTTCAGCGATAAAGACGCGCAAAAAGAAATACGAGAACTATTAGAGGCAGATAAGTCTGAAGAAATGTTAGAATACATAAAAACATATGCTACGAGCGTGGAAAGTCCGGACGAAAAAGATAACCGGAGTAAAAAAGCTCAGGAATTATACAAATATCTAGATAATAACAGGGACGGACTTCTGCCATACGATAAACGTGGAATCAAGATAGCAGAGCCGCCAGAAGGTGTTATATACAAAGGAATGGGGGGACAGGAAAATCAGAACTGCACAGTGATTACACTCAGGATGAAGCACCGGAGAATGAGGTGGTCAGTAAGTGGCGCCAATAACCTTGCAAAAGCTTTATATCGGAAAGAAAACAGGGAACTGATAGAAACGATAGACAGATATACAGATGGCCTGATCTTTACAATGCAGATGCAGGAAATCGTAGAAATCCTAAGTGCTGCAAAAGCACCAAAGAAGGACGGAAAAGGCAATTCGTATGCAGATGTGATAAGTGCCCACATGCCGATACTGGAAGCTGTACAGACAGCATCAAGAAAAGTATTTAAGAAAGCGTTTTGCTGCTAAGAAAAAGAGACGCCTGGTCAAGGTTTATTTGGCATACAAAAAAATAGAGAAATATCATTAAGGAAAACAACAAGGGGAGTTGCCAACGATTACTTGACACAAACCCTGATATATAAAAGGATTGAGATGCTTTTATAGTTATGATACAATATCCGAAAACACGGAAGCACCAAAATGTGTGAGGAGATATTGCGCCATGAATATATATGAAAAAATCTTTGACAGATTAACGGAATTACATATGAGTCAGATCGAATTATCGCGAAGAACTGGTATTGCTACCAGTACGATCAGCGACTGGCGTACGAAAAAAGTTAATCCACAGGCAGACAAATTGGTTGCTATATGCAAAGCACTTGATATGTCGCTTGTGGATTTACTTTGTGATGGGGATGAGAAAGAAGAAAAATAAGAGAATAATTAAGCAAAGCATTGAGAAATGCAAAATTCAGCTATATATTATGAGGAATCTAAAATATGAATCAATACATTGATTTATCTATAAAAAAATTGAAATTAAAAACCCAAAGAGAGACTTAAAACCGATTGTGAATTTGCAGAATAAAGTAATTCTTACATTATCTCACGAAGAGTACTACTATCCCACAGACGAAAAGACAATAGAAGAGTGTCTTAAAGGCGATTATATTTTATTGGGAGTTTATAACAGAGATAAGCTTATTGCAGCAAGTTTTGCGTGTGAGGATGGTTTGTTCTTTTCAAGACCTATTACTGATTGGATGGAGATTCCTGGAAATAAAATCATGAGTCATGAATTTGTTGTGGTTGATATGGAGTACAGAGGTAATGGAATACAGAAGAGATTTATGGATGTTACTGTAAGAGAGGCAAATAGACTGGGCTATGATACTATATGGTGTTGTGCTCATCCGGATAACACTCCGTCTGTCTGTAGTATCGAAAGTACAGGTTATAAATTGGCAAATCAGTTTACGGTAGATGGTTGGACGAGAAACGTATACTACAGGGAGGTATAAATGCTATGATAATTCAAATTTTAAAAACCGTACTTCCGGTACTTTTCATGCTTTTTTTAGGGATGATTTGCAGAAAATCCAATTATATCAGTGCAGACTGCGTGGATGGGATAAAAAAGATTGTTGTAAACATAATGCTTCCGATTGCAGTCTTTCATGGACTTGCAACATCCGTCCTGGGGAAAGAAACAATATTTAATATTGGCATGATGTTTGTGATTCTTTGTGTTACGTTTATACTGGGTTTTGTCCTGAAACATTTTATTAGGAAACCCTATGATAAATACCTGCCTTTTATAGCTTGTGGGTATGAGGGCGGAATGATTGGATACTCGCTTTATACAGGTCTTGTCGGAGTGGAAAATTTGTCTGTGATTGCCGTGATTGATATCGCAGCATTACTTTTTACGTTCAGCATCATGAGTAATGTACTGGTTCTGATAGAAGACGGCAAAAAAGTAAGTGTGATTGAAATTGTTGGGAACATGCCTGAAAACTGTAATAATAAGAGTTGTTATGCAGCTGATATTTGCAATTGCAGCTATTTCGTTGATACATATTCTTGGAAAATCAGATCGATTGTTAGAGATAGCAATCATTGTATATATGTCTCTTCTTGGTTCGATGGGAATACAGGCATTTATTAAGGATGAAGATGGTGGAAAGTATATAGCAAATTGTAATTCCATATATCTGGCAGTGACAATTGTTGTTTATGCCATACTTGCTGCTGTGTTGTAGTTTATATTAATTTGACAAGTCTATCCATTCATGTATATAATACAAAAGATATAAATATCAGAGTAAAACAAATATCCTAAGAAAGGAGAGCAGACTATGCGCTGGAAAACAACGAATCTTCACCTGCAAAAAGGCAACAAATTAGCTGTTTACAGGGATAGTGCGCTCTTTTTCAGGTAAACAGTTTCTAAAATCAAGAATGTAAATATGAAAAAAACACTATCTCCTGTTCAAAAATATTGAAAAGATATTATTTTGAAAAGGAGATTTTTTTATGTGTAATTTTAATATAAAAAGACAGATCAATAAATTGTATACACTTACTACGGTAAGCTATTTTCGGATTGCGGGAGCATCGTGGGTGGCGCTTCTTGCACTCAGAGGGTTTTCATTGTTACAGATTGGAGTACTGGAGAGTATTTTCCATATCGCAAGCAGTTGTTTTGAGATTCCATCAGGTGTTGTGGCAGATGTTTTTGGAAGGAAAAAGACGCTGGCTCTTTCGAAGCTGGTCAGTGTGCTGTCTGGTCTGGCTATGATTTTATCCGACAATTTTGGAACGGTGGCATTTGCGATTGCATTCAGTGCGCTCAGTTACAATCTGGAATCGGGAACGATAGAAGCTTTGGCGTATGACAGCTTAAAGTCGGTAAAGCAGGAAGAAAAATACAACCAATATGCTTCCACGGAAATGATGTTATATCGGATCACAAGTTCTACAGCAACACTTTGTGCAGGTTTTGCATTGTGGCTTGGGTACAAAAAGGCATATGCGATTGATATTTTCTTTGGGATGATTGCACTTGGAATTGTATGCAGTTTAAGAGAAATTTCCGGTTTCACAGGTGCTGACGGTGAACCGATAAATTCACAGACGGATGAGCATAACAAAGAGCAGATGAGTGAAGAAAAGCAGGAACGGATGAATGAAGAGGAAACTGATCAGAAAAACATTCAGAACATCCGTATTTCAGAGAGACTTCAAAACGTCGTCACAGAGAGCTGGCATTTCATGAAAAACAATCGAAAAGCCAGAAGCATTATGATCGTAAATGCATTGATCGGTGCAGTGTCAACACTTGTCCTGTTTTTCCTGCAGGCAAAGCTTCCACTGGCGGGATTGAACGAGGCACTGCTTGGCCCGGCTCTTTTTGTCATGGGACTTGGAGCTGCACTCGGCGCCAAAGTGGTGGGATATTTTCCAAATTGGAAATACAAAAAGTATGTTATTTTAAGCGGAATCGGTGTGTTGTGTGCATTTGGAATGACGTTTTCGGGCAATCCATATCTGATGATTCTTGGTGGCTTTGCAGGTTCTTTTGCAGATGATTTTCTGGAAGTGCGTACAGACATCCTGTTAAATGATATGATTCCATCGGAGCAGAGAGCTACGCTTATTTCGGTAAATTCCTTTACATTTTCGTTGGTGATGATCGTGATGTCCACGTTGATGGGAAGTATTATGTAGCAAATTTTACAGGGCTTGCGCGCTTGCAGATTTTCTGTGGGGTGGAAGCCCTGTTTTTTCTAAAATATTTTTTACATTGATTCTATGGTAGACAGCAACTAAAAAGTGTGCCAAAAATATAATTGACATAGGATCAGTAATGTTTTTCATGCATCAATGTTAATTAGGTGTGCAAATGACGGAAAAATGCATCTGCATGAAAAAAGAAATGGGCAACTCTCTCAGCTAAAAGCTTACCAGACAAAAAACCCATTTCTTATTTTAATATAGCATTTATGTTTTTATAATACAAGACTGCAAATTAATTAGCATTACTTCTATAATGTACGTTATCAATATGGAAAAGAGAAATGGAAATGATAAAAGGGTATTCGCACAAGCCCATGGGAACTGTTGCATTAGCTGAATTAATGAATTCTGGCATTATTACCAGAGAAGAGGTATTTATATCATCTAAGGCAGGATTATTATATGGAGATATTTCAGCAAAGCTTCCACCAATGAAATACTTGTCGGAAAAACTGGAAAATAAAGGAATATCAATAGAAGATTTTTCAGAATATGAAGGTTTATTCCAGACTCTCAATCCTGCTTTTTATGAAATAGCCCTTAATAAGTCATTGGAAAATTTAGGTCTTGAAATGATAGATGTTTATTACATTCATATTCCCGAGATAACAAAATTAAAGTTAACGGAAGACGAATTCTATGAGAAAATGGAAATGCTTATAAGATGGTATGAGACAAAGTGTTTTGAAGGAAAGATTAGATATTATGGCATAGCATTTGAATTTATGGTAGAAGAACCTTTCGAAAATAAGTGGCATATTGAGATTGAAAGAATAAAGAATATAGCAAGAAAAGTGTCCGGAGAAAAGAATCATTTTAAATATATTTTGTTTGAATATAATATCATGTGTGATTGGGCTGACACAGTGAAATCCCAGATGATGGATGGTGTGAAGATGACGATGATAGAAGCTTGTAAGGCATTGGAATTAGAGACGGTTGCCAGCATGCCATTTGCTATGGGAGATGGATTTAAGAAATATGCACTTAGTGACATGTTGGATTTTGTGTTGAAAAAGATGAATCACGTTATTGTTGGAAGCAAGAATCCGAAACATATCGAGGAGATACTGAGGTGTTGGAGAGGCAACCTTAGTGAATGCTCTGGTAGACAAAGGTTTAGTGGTACGGATCTGGTCGAGATTGCAAAGTGCAACAATGTCAGCAAGCGTACCATTTACAGATACAAAGCGTATTATGAGGAAATGAAGGAAGCAGAAAGCGAAAAATAGAACAGCTTACAGAAACATGTGACAGAATATCAGGAGGCGGGAGAAAATTTTATGGCGTCCAGCATGATTCATCTTGCAATCATACAATGCATAATAGTTAAAACAGAATTTAATAATTTGGACAGGCTGCGTCTGGGCGTGATCCTTCCAGACGGGGCTGTCAGTGGAAACAGTCATCTTAAGAAAATGATCTGTGAACAGACAAGAGTGACCTATGACCTTGAATTTTACAGGGAAAAATACGGGGAACAAATGAAGACAGATGAACTGTATCTAGGATATTATCTTCATCTGATTCAGGACATATTTTATAGAAGATATGTATATTCTGAGCATCACTTTAACTCATCCATTCCAGAGAATGTTGAAAGGCTGCATCAGGATTATGAAAATACAAATTGGTTTGTAGCGAAGCAGTATGGATTGGATAAGAATATGCTCCGGACGCAGACACTGGCAGGTGAGCCGATTATGGAATTAGCAGATTTTCGTGAGCAGGAACTGGTAAGGGAAGTACGTGAACAATTTCACCCAATGGAAGAAAAAAGCAGCTTTTTTCTGACCAGAGAGATGATCCGGGAATTTATCGACAGGGCGACGGAAATCTGTCTGCATGAACTGAATCAGCTTGCGCAGGGAAAAGCCGGACTTGACAGTTTTGAGTGGAGCTGGATAAAACAAGGATAGAAATAAAGATTTAAGAATACTGGCTGGAGGCACAGATGACCAAGGTAGACGAGTTACTGATCGAGGGAAAGGTGAAGGAAGCCATTGAAATAATGTGCGACCTTCCGGAATATGAGAAAGAACGAGAACAATATATTGACTTATTTGAAAACGAGCATTATCGGCAATATGAAGTGGATGGAATACTGAATGAGATACTGCTTGCATATCAGCAATATTTCAGAGACGTGTTTTATTGCAATAGTTATGAAGAAATTGCCGCAGACAAACTGATAAGAAAGCTGTGCCAGACTTTTTCTATATCGGAAAAAGAGAAAGACGCACTGGAAGATAGATTGCAGGAACTTTTTGAACAGAAAGGCTACCATGCACTTTTCGGAAAAACGCAAGGGTATTTTGGACCATACATCTGGAAAGATACGGTTCCGACGTCTTATCAGATAGAATTGCCGGAAGGCGTAGAGCAGTATACGGTAAATATTTTAAAAGGTTTTGTATTTCGGAGCTGGATGGATTATCTGACCTTTGGAAAATACGGAACTGGCGGCTGGGCATCTGAGGACGGAACGATTCAATGCATCGAGAGTGCCTATGATTTTGAGAGTGAGAAATTTACCGTTTCACTTTTAAAGCATGAAGCACAGCACGCAAAAGACCTGAAGGAATATCCAGACATTACTCCGGCGGAACTGGAATACAGGGCAAAATTAGTGGAACTGTATTATTCAAGTGACTGGGAATTATTAGGGAAATTTCTGAAAACAGCAGATGCAGACAAAGTGAATGACAGTCATGCAATGGCTTCCATGCGTATTAAAGAAGAATTTTCTGATGGAACATATGAGGATTTGGAAAAAATCAAAGAGAGAGCGCTTGAACTATTTAAAATCAATACGAGGGAACTAAGACATGGCAGCAAATAAAGTATTTATTGTGGAGGATGATGCTGTCATTGCCAGGGCAGTGGCGGCACATCTTACAACATGGCAGATGCAGGTACAGTGTGCCGGCAATTTTGAAAAAATAACAGAAGAAGTGGAAGATTTTCAACCGGACATTATTATCATGGATATCAAACTTCCGTATTATAATGGATTTTACTGGTGTGCGGAAATCCGTAAAACGTCCAAAGTACCGATCGTTTTCTTATCTTCTGCGGATGATAACATGAATATTGTGATGGCAATGAACATGGGCGGCGACGATTTTATCGCAAAACCATTTGACTTACAGGTGCTGACCGCAAAATTACAGGCGGTACTTCGAAGAAGCTATGGAAGCGAACTCACAAGTCACTCGATCGAATGTGGAGAAGTCGTATTGAATCTGAATGATACTTCAGCGGCAGTCCGTGGAGAGAAGATCGACCTCACAAAAAATGAATTTCTGATCTTAAAGACATTAATGGAAAAACAGGGAAAAGTGGTAAGCCGCGAAGAGATTATGGAACGTCTCTGGGGCAATGATGAATTTGTGGATGACAACACGCTGACGGTCAACATCACAAGGATACGGAAAAAGCTGGAAGCCGCTGGAGTGGATGATTTCATCACAACAAAGCGTGGGCTTGGATATCTGGTTGGAGTATAAAAATACAGGAGTTAGATGATGAACCATAATATGCAGATGAAAAAAGAAACAGGAAAAATTTTACATAGAAAATTTTTGTCAGAAAATATAGGCTTATTATTGATAGCTCCTGTTTTCCTGCTCCTGATGTTTACAGTATCCAATTTATATCAGCTTCCGGCAGAATATGCCTTTTATTTAACAAGTATATTTCTGATACTCTGGGTGACCACTTTGTGTATGCAGTACCGGGGATTCCGGAAGAGAGCAGAGCAATACGAAAAAGAAAGCAAAGAAATGCAGGAAAGCAATTCAGAAGAGAGCAGACAATGGGAAGAATTACAGGAAAAGCAGGACTTTTTTGCATTGTGGGCACATCAGATCAAGACACCGATCGCGGCTTTGAATCTTCTTTTGCAGGGAGAAAAGCAGGATGCGGCAGTATGCCGACAGGAATTATTTAAAATAGAGAGTTACGTGGAGATGGCATTGAATTATCTCCGTTTTGAAGAAATGAGCAACGATCTTGTACTTGAGCGTAATTCACTGGAACAATTAGTTCGGCAGGTAGTAAAAAAATATGCAGCAATTTTTATCTACAATCATATTTACATTCAGCTGGAACATTTGGATTATACAGTGCTTACAGATGAGAAATGGTTTTGTTTTGTGTTGGAACAGATTTTATCGAATGCGTTAAAATACACAAAGCAGGGAAGTGTGAAGATTTCGGCGGAAGAATCAGCAAATGGTTTGAGAGTTTTGGTAAAGGACACCGGCATCGGCATTCGGAGTGAGGATCTGCCGAGGATTTTTGAAAAAGGTTTTACCGGATATAACGGCAGGATGGATAAGAAGGCGAGCGGTCTTGGACTTTATCTGTGCAAAGGTGTGTGTGAGAAGCTTGGACATGGGATTTCTGTGGCTTCGAAAGAGGGAGATGGAACGACTGTGATGATTACTCTTCAGTGCGAAAAAGTGCAGCAGGGAGATCTTGTGAATATGTAGATCTTGAAAAGAGTAACATACTTTTCTTACAAAAATGTAAGATTATGA
>OMGW01000525.1_pt1 | contig 14265 bp, 6 predicted proteins | sample 1646131 | NCBI WGS metagenome assembly OMGW01 (sample SAMN05578588, study PRJEB25193) | human gut metagenome | biome: Human Microbiome; feature: human-associated habitat; material: feces | host: Homo sapiens | place: USA:Birmingham
GGCGACCACCGAGATCTACACTCTTTCCCTACACGACGCTCTTCCGATCTTACTAATGTAACAGTTGGTGGTGGTTCCGAGAAGTTCCGTTTCAATACTTCTTTGACTCAATCGGAGGATAAAGGTATTATTTTGGGGTCCGGTGTTCGTCGTACTAACTTGAACGTTAAAATTAATGCTCAGTTAACCAAGAACTTGACATTAACAATGAATCCTCGTTTTACATATCGTCGTGACACAGGAGCCGGTGGTGATAAAGTCGGTAGCGGTGGTATTATTGATGTACTACGCTATCGCCCCTCAAACGGTTTGCGTGAATTTGCAACCTGGGATCCGGCAACAGTTGATCCGGACGATGAAGCAATCTTCGCTTACACTAATCCGAAGAGCGATATCGGTCAGAATGTAAAGTTGAAGCATGCTTACAGTTACACTAATCAGTTCTCTTTGGATTGGAAACCTATCGAAGGTTTAACACTTCGTACCGAAGCTGCTCATTCTATCCAATTTTCTGATGAAAATAACTTTTTCGGTCGCTTGACCAAAACAGGTCAGGATAATTCGAAAATGCCGGTTGCTGAAATTAAAGACAAGCGTAAAGAGTCTTATACTTGGATTAATACTGCTAATTACTCGTTTAAAACAGGACAACTTCACAACTGGTCTGCATTGCTGGGGTCGGAAATTCATCATACTCAGACCAAAGAGAATTATCAGAAGAATCGTTATTTCCCTCAAAACATTGAAGCTGATCGTGCTTTGAACAATATGGCTTTGGGTACACCGTGGGAATCAACTTCTTCACTTTCTACTCCAAACCGTACGGCTTCTTTTTTCGGTCAGATAAATTACAACTATGACCACAAATACTTGATTGCCGCAACAATGCGTGCCGATGGTTCTACTAAGTTTGCTCCGGGTAATCAATGGGGGTATTTCCCCTCTGTTTCAGGTGCTTGGGTACTTTCCAGAGAAGGCTTTTTGGAAAATAATGCGCTAATCAGCAATTTGAAACTGCGTGCTGCTATTGGTTTGGCTGGAAATAATCGTATTGACGATGACCAATGGCGTTTCTTGTATTCGGTAAATGCAACCGGTGGTCCAGGCTTTGGTGAAGCAACTCAATATGGCGAACAATGGTTTAGTGTAAGCGATGGGAAGAAATTTCCCAATACAAAAATCAAGTGGGAAACAACCCTAACTCGCAATGTGGCCTTGGATATCAGCCTCTTTGGTGATCGTTTGACTATTACTCCGGAGTTCTATTGGAACACTACAAAAGATTTACTTTATGAGTCAGTTATACCGTCGACCATGGGATTCACTAAGCAGATGCAGAACATCGGCCAGGTGACGAATAAGGGTATTGAATTAAGTATTAATGGAGATATTCTTCGTGGTAAGGATTATGTGTTGAGCGCTAACTTTACATTCGGTATGAACAAAATGAAAATTGATAAACTGAATGATACCGATGATATACTTTGGATTTTGGATGACCGTTGGAAACCTGATTATGATAATTATTGCTTGAGAGTGGGTGATCAAGTTGGTCTGATTTACGGTTTTGTCTATGATGGTCTCTATAGTCCGGATGAATTCTATTTCGATCCTACTCAGAACTTCTTGGCTGTTCCGAATGAAGGTACTGTTATTAACACTATCTATCAGGATTCTAATTCGGGTGCAGCAACATTGCCGGGCAAGATTAAGTTCAAAGATTTGGATGGGGACGGTCAGATAACAGAAAATGACCGTACTGTGATTGGTAACACAACTCCAAAGTTCCAAGGTGGTTTCGGTTTGAGTGGTCAATGGAAGAATTTTGACTTTACTGCCAACTTTAACTACATGGTTGACTTTGATGTTTATAATGCTACTAATTACATGCTTTCTTCATCTATCAGTAATACTAATAATTTCTACAACGTATTGGCTGACTTTACACAAAAGAATCGCTGGACTTATGTACGTGCGGATGGTGAATGCCTGTATAAAAATACTAACATTGATGGGTCGGTTAACGAATATATTACGATGAATGCCGGTAAGTCTTTGTGGAATCCGGCAGATGTGGAAGATAAGGTAACTCACTCTTACTTTGTAGAAGATGGTTCATTCCTCCGTTTGCAAGACGTAACAATCGGTTATACATTGCCTAGTAACCTGACTAAGAAGTGGGGGATGTCGAAGGTTCGTTTCTATGCCAGTGCTTCCAATCTTTTTATCCTGACTGGTTATTCTGGTTACGACCCCGAAGTAGATGTACAATCAGGTTTGACTCCTTCTATGGACTACAATCGTTACCCACGTAGCCGTAGCTTCGTATTTGGTACCAACATTACATTCTAACATTAAAAATTAGAGAAATATGAAATTAAAATATTTATTTTTCGCCGCTTTGGCTTCGTTGGGTTTTACAGCTTGCAGTGACTTCTTGGATGTTGACTCTGTATCGAAGTATGATAGTGAAGGGGTTTTCGGCGAAAAGACAGAGATTAACCGCGCCCTTAACGGGGTATATGCAAAGCTGATGAGTGGTGATTTTTACGGTGACGCTTATTTCACTAAGTTTGTTTTCAACAGTGATGTAGAGTTTACGACGAATACCAGTGATGTGGCTACAAATAACAGTTTTCGTCGTTTCGATGGAAATAGTACTGCCAGTGATGTAGAGAAGTTCTGGAATGCTGCCTATTCAGGTGTTGAGTATGCTAATAATTTTGTATATTATTTAGAGAGAAGTCCGCTATATAGCACAGAAGATGCAGAAATCATGCAGATGATGGGTGAAGCTAAAGTGATACGTGCCATGTTCTTTCATGATTTGGTGACTTATTTTGGTGATATTCCTTTCACATTTGAGCCCGCTTCTGTGGTAGAGAATTATGTAATGCCTATTGTCAGCCGTGATGAAGTTTACAAGACTTTGATCGAGGACTTGAAGAGTATTGCTCCCTACATGAAGTTTGCTGCTAATTTGTCGAATGGCGTAGAACGTGCCTCTAAGGAGTTTTGTTGGTCTATGATTGCACGTATGGCAATGCATGCGGGTGGTTACTCTTTGCGTCCGGATACTGATAATCCAGCTAATTTCGGTAAAATGGAACGTCCTGCCAACTACAAAGAGCTTTATAAAACGGCTTTAGCATATTGTGACTCAGTAATTTCTTCAGCTACCCACACATTGTCTTTGCCTTATTATCGGGTGTTTGTAAATGAATGTAACTATGTGGTGAACAGTAATGATGATCCTATCTTTGAAATTCCTTTTGCAAAAGAGACTTCCGGTAATGTTGGTTATGTACATGGACCGAAAAGCGAACTCTATGAAGGTTCTACGAGTGGCGATAATATTTGGGGTGAAGCTAAGAGTAGCGCTGCATTGAGTGCATTCTATCGCTTTATGTTTGATCCAGAAGATGCTCGTCGCGATTATCTCAATGGCTTGTGGGGATATCTTTATAATGGCGAACCTACAATCAGTATTTCTTATACGGTGTACAATAACAAGTGGTCCAAACTATGGTCAACAAGTGGTAATCCGGAAAGTGCAGGTAATACAGGTATTAATTTTCCCTATATGCGCTATACAGATGTATTGTTGATGTATGCTGAGGCAGCCAACGAACTGAATGATGGCCCTACAGATGCAGCTAAGGCCGCTCTTCGTCAGGTACGCCAACGTGCATTTACCAACCCGGAAAAGATTGATTCGTATATCGAAAGTATGAGTGGATCAAAGGATGATTTTCTGAAGGCTGTGCTTGACGAACGTAAGTTTGAGTTTGCTGGTGAAAACATGCGTTGGAAAGATTTGGTTCGTAATAACCTTTTGGCAGAAAATACTTATTATAACTTCTTACGCTATTTGGTTTGCGGTGAAAACGGTGCGGGACAATCTGCTTACCAAGAGATGGTGGAAGAGTATGACGGAATGCCTGAATATTTAGACAAATTGCCATCAACCGTATATTATATGATTGGTGCAAATCCTCAAACTCCGAGTGTATTTCCCAATACATCATTGCGTATTATTGATATTTACAATCCATATGATGATGTAGTTGTGAGTACAGTTCCTGATGAATATAGAGCATTGACAGTTCAGTATCCTTACGCCTGGGCTTCTGATGCAGGTGTAGTGAATGCACAATGTTTGTACTCATTCTATGGATATATTTATTGCGATCAGATATCAGGTTTGGTTTATCTGAATACTAATGGCAAATATAGTACTCATGCCCCGAATGCAAATGCCAGTTTGCCGCCGGTTCGATATATTTTACCTTATCCGAATGCGGCTATTCAACGTTCTGCCGGTGCCTATAAGAACTATTACGGTTATACAAAGTAGTAATCAATAAATAAGAAACAACAATATGAAAAAGAAATTCTTATATATCATGATGGCTCTCTGCTCATTCTCGTTTGTGGCTTGTAGTGATGATGACTATATTCCCGGGAAGAGCGAACTGGATGCTGATAGAGAACTTATGACCATGTTTCGTGTAGACGATAATTCAAATAAGGGTGATACCGACCCCTATCGTTGTCAGGTGGTGAATATTAACGATGTACAGCTTCGTTGGTATGGTGTGGACGGCTGTGCCGGATATGAGTTGAAATGGGGATTACAAGGTAACGTGTCTTCCGGTTTGGCCGAGGATTGGGAAAATCCCAAAAATATTGAAGGCTCAGTAATTCTTGGACCTGATGAATTGGAATATTTGGTAAAGGATCTCCAATATTCTACTCCCTATCACTTTGCCATCCGTACTCTATCTAAAAAAGGTGAGGGGCACCACTCTAAGTGGTATGGCTATGGTAGCGGTCGTCAGTGGTCTGAGTATTGTAGTTTTACTACCGAACCTCGTTATGACACTCCGGAGGTTATTGTGGTTAACGATGTGACTGAAACAACTTTCCGGGTAAATATAGACCGACAGTTGGCAACTTCGGGTAGTGATGATCAGCAGCAAAAATACTTGAATTACTTTGAAGTCGTAGATGGTAATTTTGTAATGCAGACTCTAACAGTGGCGCCTTCACCTACTAATCCTAATGCTGCTTGTCCCGACAAGTGGAAGAACTACAAATTGACTCAGGAAGATTTTGAGCGTGGTTATGTAGATATTGATGGTTTGGAGACTAACTGTGTGTATTTGGTAAACGTGCAGAACGATAATGTGGCTGTACATTGGGATGCTATTTATAATACTTGTGTGATTCGTATGGATGGTGTAGCGGGTGAACCTATTTTAATCAAGCACTTTGCTGACCCGAATGATACCATTCGTGGTGCTTACGACTATAATGCGTCCCGCCTTGATACTATCATTGATAACTTTACTGCAGATGGTAGCTTGGCTGAGGGTCAGATTTTCTACTTGGAAGGTGGCAAAACTTACTATTTTGCTCAGAATGTATCTATCTGTAAAGGCTTTACTCTACAGACCGATCCCGAAACTGTTTCTAAGGGTAATGCTAAAGTGTTGATGGGTGGTACTTGGACTTATGACAATGGTGCTTGTGGTAATGCGATGAACTTCATGTTCGGGCGTAATCCGCAAACTGGTGAGTTGGGTGGTATCAATGTGAAGTCGGTAATATTCAAAGATCTCGACTTTGATTGTCCGAAAGCTGTTCACTATGGGCTTTACAATGGTAATACTACCGGTAACTACTTTATAAATATGTACTCTATGGGTATGGCTGTTTCATTCCAGTCGTTTGAAATTTACAATTGTACTTTCCAAGGACAGGTTCGTGGTTTCCTCCGTACGCAAGGCTCTAATCGTAAGACGTTTGAGAAAATTCAAATCGAAAATTGTATTTTCTATAATTCAGGATATTATGATAATAAAGGTGGTGGTTATTGTTGGTTCTTTGGTGATGGTGCATTAGCAAAATGTAATGTATTTAATGACTTTATTTTCCGCAACAATACTATTTATGATTCGCCGCATGGTGCCTTTATTTCTAATAATAAGGATAACTTTGATTGGCCAGCCAACATTCGTTATAAGTTTACTATTGAGAACAATACGTTTATAAACTTTGAAACTCGCGGTGGTTCTAAGATCTTTGATATGCGTAATGTGCCAAGTGGCACGGAAATTATCTTCCAGAAGAATCTGTTCATTTTGGCTAAGGATGCATCTGATAATCGTACAATGAATTCACAGGCTATTGATCTTCGTACAGTAAATGGTGATGGTGTTATTATCTACGATTTCAAGGATAATTATTCTACTAATGCTTATCTGACCAAAGGTTCAATTTTCTCCAGTGGTTTTGATGCTTCGAAGAATAATGCTGGTTATAATTTCAATGTTAGTGGTACTGAGGAACTGGCTGTTCATTTGGGAGATGAGCAGGATCCTGAAGGAATTTCTCCTACAGAGTTAATGAAGAATCCGAATCCACCTCATCATGATCCGGATAAGTTGATGCATCGCGGCATTGATCTCAACAACCTGTATTATAACAATACCGATAAGGTACGTAAATCTGCTATCTATCGTTTGGGGATTGGCGATCCGCGTTGGAGACAATAATAATAACGTGTCGTTAATGAAGCCGTGAGGTTTTGTTAGACATTCTTTGCAGGAAGGGCGTTCCATTCGGAGGAACGCCCTTTATGTATATAGTAACTAATGAAGTTGGTATTCTCTTATTTCTCTTTAGGCGTAAACTCAGAGGGGCTTACTCCGTATTTTTTCTTGAAACACTTGCTAAAGTATTTGGGATCATTAAAGCCTGTCATATAGGCTATTGTAGAGACGTTGTATTCTCCTGTTTCCATTAATTGTTTGGCACGTTTTATACGCATCTCACGGACGAAATCAATAGGTGAAAGCCCGACAATACTTTTCAGTTTCTGGTAGAACACTGTACGACCCATACCCAGTTCTTGGGCAAATTCATCAATCGTTAGTTTCGAATTATCCATTTGATTATGCATTATTTCCATTACTCGTTTCATGAATAATTCATCAAACGGAACAATTTGTGGTTTTTCCGGTTCTACCTCAACAAGGAGAGTAGGGGTAGGAGCTTCTTTTTTCTGATCCAACCATTGTTCAAGATAAAGTTCCTGTAACTGTTTGCGTTGATGTAACAGTGATTTAATGCGTGTTTTCAGATAGGTAGAACTGAATGGTTTGGTGATGTAATCGTCAATTCCTTGTTCCAATCCAGAAATACGGTCGTCTAAAGAGGATTTAGCAGAAAGAAGTATAATGGGAATATGACAAACATCTCGATGAGCTTTGATAGCTTTCACCATATCTAGACCATCCATAACAGGCATCATTACGTCACTGATGATAAAATCCGGTACATATTGTAGAGCCTGCTCCAGTCCTTCTTGCCCATTCGTTGCCTCAAAGACTTTATAGGTTCCGGAAAGGATATCGTTCAGGAAGTTTCTCAATTCAGTATTATCTTCTACGACTAACACAGAGATAGGATACTGATCCGTATTATTGTCGGTGTCTTTTGTCTTCTCCTGCAGAATATTATTTTTCTCTGATGTTTTGGAAATGATTTTATGCTTATCGTGTTTTGGGTTATGAGCAGACGGAATATCATTCAGGATAAACTCTGTATTTTCTTTTCCTTCATAAACCTTCTGGTCAAGCGGCAATGTAACGATGAACTCACTACCTATTCCGACTTCAGTATTCACTTGAATATTACCTTGATGTAATTCGATCAGTTCTTTTACTAAGGATAGCCCGATTCCGGAAGATGGTTGCAGAATATTGTTATTTACCAATGTCTCAAAACGTTGGAATAGAGACTGTTGCTTCTTTGAGTCAATGCCGATACCTTCGTCGGTAACGGAAATCATGACTTTATCTTTTGTCGTATGGGCATATACTGTAATTGATTTATTGACAGGTGTGTATTTGAATGCATTAGACAATAAATTAAAGATAATTTTTTCGACTTTATCCTGATCTATCCAGCAATGTATTGACTCTTTATCTGTTTGCAGGCGGAAATTAATACTTTTTTCTTCGGCTATGAGACGGAAATTATCCATCACTTTCTGCAATAGTTCTACAATATCTGTTTTCTCCAGCAATAGCTTCATCTTTTTGTTTTCTATTTTGCGGAAATCGAGTATCTGGTTGACCAGTCGCAACATGCGCTCTGTATTATTGTGAACTACTGTCAGAAGTTTACGGGCACTGGGAGTGAGAGGCTCATGTTCAAGAACTTCACCTACAGGACTGGTAATCAGAGTTAAAGGTGTGCGTAATTCATGAGAGATATCCGTGAAGAACCTCAACTTTATATTTGCCAGTTGTTGCTCCATATAAATCTGATGACGTAGTTTATAGATATACAATATGATATAGACTATAGTAGCTGTAAATAAGATGAATAAGATAATATAAACTAATACAGCCCAGTATGTTTCCCAGAATGTGGGGATTACGATGACAGAAAGCTTTCGCACATTATCTGTCCATACACCGTCACTATTAGTGGAGCGTATCTGTAGTTCATAATTTCCCGGAGGAAGATTGATATAACTGGCCGTGCGGCTATTTTCTACTTCATTCCATTTTTCTTCTAGTCCTTTCAACCGATAGGCGTAGCTGATGGAAGACGGATTAATATAGTCTAATGCTGCAAACTGGAAAGATACGTTTCGCTCGTCAGGTTTTAATTTTAATTCTTCCAGGTCGTCAAGATCCAGTTGCTGCTGAACTCCTTGTATTTTTAAACTAGTGAATACAATAGGAGGAGTATAGGAACTTTTGCTGAAAGCTGCTGGATTAATCTTTAAAATTCCTGCATCTGTACCTAAAATCAACTGATTCCGTATTATAGCGGGTGAGGCTTCACTGAAATATATTTCTTTCTGCAAATGCTTTTCATTATAATGTTCGAAAGTGCCGTTCTCTGGATCAAATTTGGCTAATGTATTTTCTGATATGACCCATAGATTTTTCTGTTGATCTTCAATCATGGATAAAACCAGATCCGACACTAAACCATTTCGTTTGGTGTAGGTCTTGAATTGAATCTGATCGGTTAACAAATTATTTGAAATAATCTGATTGATGCCTCCGGTGAATGTGAGTACATACGAATTTTGACGGCTGTCTGTATAAATATAAATCACATCATTGCTACTAAGACTGGATGCTAAATCCGGTATGCGCACATTGGTATAAAACTTAATCTCTTCCGGACGTTCAAAATTGCAGGAGAAAGTAATCAGCCCTTCGGTTGTGCCGACTAAAAGGGTATTATTCACTTCTTTGATGACACGTACTTTATTAAATTTATCTTTTGAATAATCTTTTAGTAAATTGCCGTTATGCAGGAAGCGGATTTCTCCATCTGCCGTTTCTTGAAGTAGGTTAATACCTCCGCCATGAGTGGCTATCCACATCCTTTTTTTAGAATCTTGATATATGCAATAAACACTATTATTACTTAAACTATAGGGGTCTTCTTCCTTATGTACATAGTTTCTTATCTGGAAGCTTCCGTCTCTTTTAGGACTTAATCGGATGATACCGTCCCATTTACTACCCATCCATATGTTTCCCTGTTCGTCTTCTGTAAAACAATAAATGTTTCTGGAGAACGAAATGGCTTTTGGGCTGATAGTTCCTTCCGGTGTCAGGTAGCCTTTAAGAGTTTTGTCCGGATTGAAAATCCGGATGACTCCTTTTTTGTTTGCAACCCAGAGATTTTGTTGCTTATCGACCATAATTGCGCGGGTTTCATGTCCGGAATCAAAAGTGGTCAATTGGCTGGCATTAGGAAAAAATGAAATTTTATCCATCCAGAAATTATTAGCATACCAGAAGTTCTTTTGATTATCTACATAAAAATTTAGGATAACCGGAGTGAATTTAGACTCAGGTTTACTATAATCGGTGTAATATGGCTTTAGTTCTTTATCTTCCCGGTCATAATAGCTTAGGCACCCTAGGTGAGGTACAACCCATAAAGTTCCCTGGCTATCTTCAAATATAACGTCACGACTTCTAAGTTCAGCTTTGGGCATATTTTGTGTAGGGGTTTCATAGTGCTGCTGCTCGTTAGTCAATGGATCATACCGTACAATTCCACGTTGTTCTTTTGAGAATAGCCATAATTCATTGTGGCTGTCTTCAAATAATCTCATAACGTTAAAATGCATTTCTACATTCCTGAATTGTTTGCTTTTTGCAAAGAAAAGTATGATACCATTGTTGGTACCTATTCCGATAGTATCTTTCCCCAAACTTAGTATACAGTTTAGTCGCGAATAGTCCAAAGGTATTTCTTCATATTGAACTTGTCCGTTTTGTTGATTATAGATTGCTAAATGTTTGCTTGATATCAGATACATTTTCTCATTGTTTTCACAGAAACTTGTGAAATGGGTTTTATCAGATATTGTTTTTTGCCCAACTATACAAACGCTTTTATCTGTAAAAATCCATTCATCGCCGTCAGCATCTTGTTCGATTCTGGAAATTTTTCTACCGGGTAGGTTGCCGATTTCTGGTGTATAAGGTGTTATGGCGCCCTCATCCTCATTTTCTAACTTTTGTTCGTCTACCCGAAAGGCTCCGTGATCGCATACGATCCAACTGACTCCTTTAGATAAGGCATAGATCTTGCGTACTATATAAGTTTCCCCACTTTTTTGTTCAAAAGGTTGGAGAATATCGATGAATTTTTCCTGATGACTGTCGAATAGATAAACTCGGGCATCATAAGTCTGACACCAGATGTTATTTTGTTGGTCGGGTACAATTCTTAATATGCGGTTACTTGTTAGTGTACATCCGTCTCCGGGATATGCTTTATAATTTTTGAAAGTATAACCGTCATATCTGTTCAAACCATTCCAGGTGGAGAACCAGATGAACCCCTTGGAGTCCTGTACAATGTCTGAAACAGTTCTTTGTACCAACCCGTTATATATAGAGAAGTGCTGGATTTGACAAATTGGTTGTGCAAGAAGCATGATTGGGGTTAACAGTACCATGTAGATTAATAAACGTAAAATCTGTTGTGCTATATTTTTCATTTGGTATTAATTTATAAAACACACAAAGATATAAAAAAATGGCGAATTTCTTAATCTTCTTTAAAATAGATATTGTGAATGTCTTTTTTACTAAATGAAATAATATATTTGTGATATCAAAATGATATCAACTTAATCTATCAGTTATGGAAACAAAAGAATTGAATTTCAAAGGGTTTAAGATGAATGGCTTTTTAGGATTGTTTGTTCATCTCATTGTGTTACCTGCACTAATTTTCTTTGGCTTTATTACGTGTGTGCCAACGGCAATTGTGTCTGGTATTCTCTGCATTGTCTGGCTGATAATGTTTGCCGGTTATATGCAATTGGAACCGAATGAGGCCCGGGCTATGGTGTTTTTTGGTAAGTACAAAGGTACATTCAAGGAAACTGGTTTCTTTTGGGTGAATCCTTTTCTGGATAAGAAGAAACTTTCTCTTCGTGCACGTAATTTGGATGTGGGACCTATCAAGGTAAATGATAAGATCGGTAATCCTATTCTGATAGGTTTGGTGTTGGTATGGAAACTTAAAGATACCTACAAAGCTATGTTTGAGATTGATTCGCAGACAATGGCTTCATCTGCTCATACGGGGGGAAATGCTAACCAAATTAATATAGGTAATGCGGTTGCCAGCCGTATGAACGCTTTTGAGAATTTTGTGAAAATACAAAGTGATGCCGCTTTACGCCAGGTGGCTGGACAATATGCTTATGATGATAACGAAGCGGATACTGAAGAACTGACACTTCGCTCCGGTGGTGAAGAAATCAATGAACAGTTGGAACAGAAGTTGAATGAACGTCTTGCCATGGCAGGTATGGAGGTAGTGGAAGCACGCATTAACTATCTGGCTTATGCTCCTGAAATTGCTGCGGTAATGCTCCGTCGTCAACAGGCTTCGGCTATCATTACTGCCCGTGAAAAGATTGTTGAGGGAGCTGTTTCTATGGTAAAAATGGCGTTGCACAAACTTTCAGAAGAACAAATTGTTGAACTGGACGAAGAAAAAAAGGCGGCTATGGTCAGCAATTTGCTGGTGGTACTTTGTGCCGATGAGGCAGCACAGCCAATTGTTAATGCGGGTACGTTAAATCATTAATCAAGATAATATGAGCTTTTCTTTTTTATATAAGTGGGCATTGGCGCTTGGCTTATTGCTGGGGCATGTAGTGACGGTTTTTGCTCAGGATGCAAATATGGACCATGCGAAGCATGTGTACGAATTGTTTGTGGCAGATCAGGGGGACAGTATTCATGCTCTCTTGAATAAAAATCTGCAGGAAAAATTATCACCGGAAATCTTTAAAGACATGTTTAAGCAATCGGAAAAGCAGTTCGGAAAACTTCAAGCAAAAGGAGAGTGGAAGCAAGAGAGTGCTGAAGGCATAACACTTTATTATCGCGATCTGAAGTTTGAGCGTTACAGTCTCCGTTTTTTGTTGTCTTTCGATGCTGATGGAAGCATGAATACCATTCGTTTGATGCCTGTACCTGCTGCTTCTACAGCAAAACCGGTAGCTTATAATAAAGAGAAAATGCAGGAACGAGATATAACGGTGGGAGCAGATGACTTTAAATTGCCCGGAACGCTGACGCTGCCTGTAGGAAAGAAAAAGGCTCCTGTCGTAATCCTTGTGCATGGTTCCGGTCCGCAGGATCGTGATGAAACTGTTGGTCCGAATAAACCTTTCCGTGATTTGGCTTGGGGATTGGCGGAACGTGGCATTGCAACGGTTCGTTATGATAAACGTACGAAGGTATATGGTGCAGCGTGTGTGCCGGAAGGTCGGAATATCGATTATGATACAGAAAGTGTAGATGATGCTGTGGCTATTATTGCTTGGGCGAAGGAATTGCCTGAGGTTGATGCGGACAGTGTTTATGTGCTGGGACATAGTTTAGGGGCTACACTTGCTCCTCGCATTGCAGAACAAGCAGATGGGTTGACAGGAATTATCCTTGTTGCCGCTTTAGCTCGTCCATTTGAAGATGCTATTGTTGAACAAATGACTTATATATCTTCTCTGACTGACTCTTCCGCTAATGCCAAAAAGCAGATTACAGAAATAAAAAAACAAGCTGATAATATAAAGAAACTGGGTACACCGGAATATGATGATAAGATTCCTTTGTTGTTGAATCTTCCTCGTTCTTACTGGGAATTTGCTAACGCCTATAAACCGGTAGAAGTAGCATCTAAACTGGCTCTTCCCATACTTATATTGCAGGGCGAGCGTGATTATCAGGTGACTATGCAGGATTTCGGTTTATGGCGCTTCGGGCTGATGCGTAATAAAAATGCTTTCTTAAAATCTTACCCTAAACTTAATCATATGTTACAGGAAGGTAGTGGTAAAGCTACTCCGTTTGAGTATAACCAGGCGTCGCCTGTAGTCGGATATGTCATGGATGATATTGCATCGTTTATTCATAACGGAAACCTGTTATAATACAAATTCAATTGTAAATTGTTAAATAGTAAATAGAATCGTGGCTAAAAAAGAAACTTCAACCAAAAGCTTTGTTCTGCGTGTAGATGCTGCAACTATGGATGCCATTGAAAAGTGGGCAGCCGATGAGTTTCGTAGCACTAACGGACAGCTTCAGTGGATTATCGCTGAGGCATTGCGGAAAAGCGGGCGGATGAAGAAAACAAAGAATACTCCTCCGCCTAAAGAACCTGAGTCGTAGTTTAGCGATAAGTTGTTAGTGATAAGTGATTAGTAGTTTGAATTATAATTCATATATTGTTTATGTTAAATCTTGGTCCATATTCAACTAAAGAGTTTCCTAATATCCGGGTATATCCCACTATAATAGATCGTATATTAGAAGGTGTTGCCGTATTGTTGGCAATTGCTGCCTGGGTGTGTGCAATATGGGTGTATATTCATATAGAGGACAAGATTACAGCTAATTTTTCCTTTATGGCTGCGGGATTAGGTACTTTATGTCTCCTTTTAGTTGGTATTTCTGCCTATCTTCCTATTCGTTGGATACGTTTTCCTGTACGTATCACAGAACGCAATGTCGCGGTACAGTATTTTATGGCAGCCCGTATTGCTCGTATATTGAATGTGTTTCTTACTTTACTTTTCCTAACTCTTGTTTTTAATAAAGTAGAGATGGGATATGGTATTCCGCAAGATCTATGTAATATGATTACGAGTGCGGTCGTTGGTTTGATGATATTGGCGCGACATTG
>OMGW01000528.1_pt1 | contig 14218 bp, 16 predicted proteins | sample 1646131 | NCBI WGS metagenome assembly OMGW01 (sample SAMN05578588, study PRJEB25193) | human gut metagenome | biome: Human Microbiome; feature: human-associated habitat; material: feces | host: Homo sapiens | place: USA:Birmingham
TGTTTCCGCCGAAATCAAAGTGCGGTTTGCACCTCCCTCAGTGTGCCGTCTGACATATTAGCCGCTACCTTTTCAATATCGCTCTTTCCGCGTTCAGCGGCAGCTACTGTTTCCGTCACCCTTTCTTCCGCTTCCGTTCCATTTTCATATACAACACTTACAGCTTCTGCCAGAGATGTTGCATTTTCCGCAATGCTTTGAATCGAATTCGCCAAATCATCTACTGTTGTCTTCATCTGTCCCATAGAATCAGACTGTACAGCCGCTGCCTCACTTAACACCTTGGAGACCTCTGCGCTGTTAGCAGACTGTCCACCTAAATGGGTAGAAATATCCCTCAGCTGGCATATCGTTCCCCGCATACTGTCAATGAATACCTTAAGTTTTTCAGACATTGTGGTAATCTCATCATTTCCTACCGGAGTAACATCCACCGTAAAATTCCCTGAAGTGATTCCCTCAATCACACCCGTAAGTTCCTTAATTGGCTTTGTTTTTTGGCGAATGGAAAATGCAATAATAAACATAAGAACGGCTGTCAAGACAATCGCAATCAGACTGATTTTTGAAAGCAAATCATATAGTTTATTTAACACAATATCTTCCGATACACAGGATACCAGATACCAACTTGTGTTCTCTACTGATTCAGCCACTACCATATAGGTGCCTTTATCTGTAGAAGCTGTCAAAACTTTATCCAGATTTCCCTCTTCCGTAATCTGTTTCTGAAGATGACTGATGATGCTCTCCTGTTCTGCTGCAGCAGACAATGTCATCCCATTATACTGACTGTCCTTATGGGCAACTATAATATCATTCTCAGGATCAAATACAAAAGAATAACCGGAATCCATAACGGTAAGGTCAGAAATGAACTCAGAAATCTGATTCAAGAACATATCTCCAACCAAAACCGTGTTTCCCCATCCCTTAATATTCGCCTTTGATGAAATACTTACAATCATCTCTCCGGTATCTGCATCTTGATAAGGTACCCCAAGCGCAAAATCTTCATGCCCCATACCCTCATGATACCAGTCACGCTCTGTGACCACATAATCAGCTCCTGGCTCCCACAGAGAGGAATCCAGATAGTGACCTCTATCATCTCCCATATAGACACCATTCGGAATACTCTCGTTTAGCCTCACCGTTGTCTCCATATAGGCAAGACGCGCATCGTCATCGGCAAAATCGACCGTTTCCAATGTATCTTTCACTGGTTCTAAATTGCTTAACGCATCTGAAATAAAACGAGTCAGGACCTTTTCATTCCCATTGGCGTCCTTTTTTAATTCAGCTTCTGCCATCTTGCGAACAGCAACATTCGTCAGAAGCATTGTCGCGCCAACAACAATAACCATCAAGGCAACAACCAGAGGAATGATACGTAGCATGAGCTGTCTTGTTATAGATGTCCTTTTTTTCATATTGTGCACCTCCTACATTATCTTTAAAAAAAATAATATCAAATCAAAATGACACCATTTGTCATTTTAATCTTTTTCTCCAATTTTTATATTCTCCAGTTGTAATTCTTCCATCAAGAGGCTTCTCTGCATCCATTGGAATTGCCTAGTCACGTCCAAACTTCTTTGCTCCTGGTATTCTTTCTTGTCTGCACAATACCTGAACTCTTCTAACACTAATATTCCATTTTTCAGATGCTTCCTTAATAGTTATGTACTCCAATATTACACCTCTTAATAAACAAAAAACACCGCTGATAACCTAGCGATGTAATCATATTGCAACTGGCTACCATTCTACAGGTCCTATAGTTTTGCGTCACTCCTTTTCAGTAATTTTGCCTTCAATATAAGTCTATTAAAATAGTATCACTTATGGCGAACAATGTCAATATTGTCAGACAATTCAAAAAAGATGAATGCGATTATCTATATCACATTCACCTTCTCAAAATCTAATACTTAGTTGTTTTCTGTGTACCACCAGATTTCTTCATCATCCATAAGATGTGTTCTCTTTCCCCTCTGCATTTCCTACTACCATTGTATCACGTATGTAATGTGCTGTCAGTGCCCTGCTTATAAAAGGGAAACCACAATATCATGCACACTCTCATCCATATCCTTTAGATCCTCTAAAGCAAGTTCCAAATTTACTTTCCTAAGATTTATCAGATTTCTTATCTGTTTCCAATTAAGTCTGCCACCACTTTTTTCAATAGATTCTACTGCCCATATCAATTCCCTAGCCCAATAGTGTTCCTGTGATTCCATGTTTTTCTTTAGCTCTTCTTTGCACCTTGGAAGCTTATCAATTCTCTTATCAGGGAGATTCAAAATTTTACATATTCCTGCAACAGATATTTTTTCAGGTCTATTCTCTCCTGTATCTTGAAGTTGTTTTATAATTAACTTAACCTGCGGCAACAGTTCTTTATCCATCTTATCCCATTTATCCTGATTCTTTCTTTTGGTCTCAAATGAAATCTTTCTCTTGCCTTGCTCTTTTGAAATTTCATCTCCAATCAATTTCACCAGTTCATATTCAATACACATTTTTTGAGAAACCCTAAGATAAACACTATCTACATCTTCTTCAATTATAGGATTTAAAATCTTAGTACATAGAAAAAAGCAGAGGAATTATCTCCCTCTGCCCCTATTCCACGGATTCTCCTCTTTTTTTGATTTTATTTTCATTCAAATAAACATACAATTCAATCAGCATATTATTATTTGTTTCCACAATCTACCAACCACCTTCCAAATGGCTTTTTCATCTTATCGATCATCCCTTCCAGTTCTTTTATTCTGCCATTCTTTTCTTTGACCGTCTGTCTTACTTGCATCAACTCTTGCCTGAGATTCTTGCAGTTTTTCTCTAACTGAGATTTTTCCATCCTGAGTTTTTTGTTCTCGCTTTTGAGACTCTGAATCTCCTCCAGTGCTTCGTCCAAGAGCCGCTTCCACTTCTCTGTAGTACAGCACGAATTCCGGATCAACTTTTCCCTGCTCTGGGGATCCATTCTGTCTTTCACATTCATTTAAGATTGCCTCCTTTGAAACATTTAGATGGAAAGTATCTGATAACTTTTTATCTCTCACCTTCTGTCCCTGTTCATTTATAAATGTGATATTTTTTCTACTATCTTTCCACTTGACTTTCCATCCCTTTATTTCCATTTTGCTAATAAATTCTTCCTTGCTTCTGCAGTCCGAAATAACTTCCAGATAAGCAATCGCACAGGATGCCAGAAAACTGTCTTTGGTGTCATTCTTTAGGAGATTATATTCATCCTTGCTCCAGGAAAAGACTGTTCCCACTTCCAGATTCTCACCATAAAAATTTTTCCCTTTCACAGCAACGGATAGCCCCTTCTCTCTGCACATATGATTTGTTAACTGCTTCATTTTCTCCAAATCCTGTTTTGTTGTATGAAGCTTATATCCATCCTGAAAACTGACTGTATTTGTCACAAAATGAATATGGATATGCTCTCGATCCTTATGAACTGCAACAAGTGTCTGAAATCCTTCGAACCATTTTTCAGCAAATTCTTTTCCAAACTCTAATGCTTCCTGCAATGATATTTTTTCATCTTTATGGAATGAAATCACATTATGTGCACACATTCTCCCACTGTCTTTATTCCATAATCTTTTTTCTGATAAGAATGATTGATAGACTGAATTGTAATCAAGAATTTCTGGAGCAGGACCAGTCATATATACCAGTGCTTCTTCCGTCTTATGCTCCCTTAGAACATACTCTATGCAGTTTCTGAGAGCTCCATGTGTCTTCGCTGGCTTATTGATTGTCTTATTAATTGCCATGCTTTCTCACACTCCTTCGTGCTTGATGTTATTTCTTCTGATACCTGATGCAGATTCACACCATCCTGTATTACTCCGACGGTATTTGCATACCTAGCGATCTGATTCACATTGTTACCAATGCCACGTAGCTGTCTTATGGCATCTACAAACTGTTTATTTGATTCTTTTAATTCTGCCACTTCCTCTGCAGAAGTTGTTTTGTGACCAGCTATAGCATTTAAGATTACAGTTTGTTGATCTTGACCGGTTTCATTTATTTTCTTTTTCAACATAGCAATCTCTTCATCACTCATCCATATTTTCACTTGATGTTTTCGTTTTCGCATCTATATCACCTTCTCTCGAAATATCTTTATCTAAGGGTAATCCAAAAAGGAATCCCTGTTGGTGTGGTGCAGGAGCAACGCTCCTGGTTTTCACAACCTTGTGAAAACTTGCAATTCTACTGAAAGCATGAAAGATATCCAGTGGATGTCTTTCCAGATTCCAATAGAATGCTACTCCGGTGTGAAGAGGTGGAAAACCTCTCCGTAGGTTCAAAGGGAGCTGGCTCCCTTGCAAGTTAGGAAGAGCCCATAGGCTCCTTCCGGTTCAAAGTGGGTAACCACTTTGAGAAACTTGCCTTATCTCTCTACCACATTTAGAAGCATAGGCGGTGGGGTGGAGAGATAAGTGTTCTTTCGGCGTTTACATACGCCGAATGGGAATGGCAAGTGAAACGTTAGGTATTCCCAAGGTATTATCAAGGGATTTCTGCAATATCCCTTGGTAATATCGAAGGGATTACCTATGCCAGCCCCATGGAACGAAGCATCTCTTCATTTTCATCATCCATCAGATTATTAGCGTATATATCTTCTGTTGTTTCGGATAGATGTGAAGCTGTTATAACAGAATCTGCACTTCTGTTTATCGGTGCTGATTCTAAAGCCTGTTGCTTCAACAGTTCATTACTGCTTCGTTCCTGTGGATTATCTTTCGTTGGTTCTACAATCTCCCATGCTCCATTTTTCCACATCACACCATAACCCTGCTCAAAGAAGTAATTGCAAATTGTAGCCACTAGCAGAGGGCGGCTGATACCACCACATGCCAGTTGATCCATATTCTGCTCAAACCTCTTTATTACATCTTCCTCTCTTCTAAATGTGATACGGAAGAAATCATCTTCTTTCTTCATAACTAACACCTTGCTGTTCTACGACTCATGATTGTTTCAAAATATTCATAGCCTTTTGCATTGATTTTCATATCATCACAGAAGTGAATATTATCCTCATAGGTTCCAAATGCTTTGATGATTCTTCCACCACCACCGAGGAAAACTATGTCTGTATAATTTGTATTGATTCCCCATTCTTTTAACTTTGTCATAATATAATCTGCGTATCTGATCAGGCATTTTTGCATGATTTCCTCATATTTATTCTTAGGTACATCTGCCTTTGTTTTTGATGCTAGATAACTAATAATACTGGATTCCGGGATACTCTCACCAAGCTCACTCTCTAATTCAGAATTGATTTCTTTTAATAGTGAAATGGTTGCATGACGATCCAGCTTACATTCCTCATACATCAATTTGTAATTTTCACTAATCATCAGATCCACCGTCTCTCCACCAATATCAACAAGCACCACATATCCTTTTTTATCAATTGCAAGATTCAAAACCGGTAATGCTGCAAAGCCCTGCATGAATACACTCGCATTATCAATAGCAATATTGTAAGATTTTCCATTGAACCCAAAGCTGAGTTCTCTATTTTTTAATAGCATTTGTTTGAAAGAATCCTTCTGCCTGTCGTACCATTTCTGTGGAAGTCCACAACCAAGTCTCACATGGATTCGATTCGCCCCAGGCATCACACCTCTTTTTTCAAATTCCATTCCAATCACTGCCAATGTCAGCAAATAATATTCATAACTATCACTCTTAATGTGGTTATTTACCGCAGAAAGCTCTTTTCCATGGATTGTGTAATAGTTTCCTTGAAAGGCTAAAATCCCATCCATTTGATCCGGCTTTCTTTCCAGTTTAGAAAGTCTGGTTGCAAACATAGAATTTGCCCCCTTCATATTTTTGTATCCGTGATCAATTCCGATAATCATTGTATTTGACATATTCTAATTCTCCTCTTCTCTTTTATTGTAAATTCCATCTAATAGTTCCAGTACCATTCGCAGGGATTCCAGTGTGACCTCATCCAGTTCTTTTACTGATTGCAATTCCATGAGCTTCCGATCTAGCTTTGATACAGATTCCTTGATTGCATCAAAGGTTCTGATGTTTCCCAATACGCTGATTTTCTGATGCATACAGCTTTGAATGAAATATTCGCCTTTCGCCATTCCAGATAGTTTCACTCTCTCCTCAATCATCTGCTTTTCTTCCGGCGATACACGAAAATTCATGATGATATTACGCTTACGTTTCTTCTCATCCTTCTTCTTTTTTGTTCCACTGATCAGAGTGGTACGCCTATATATTTTTGCCATTAGTCAATGTCCTCCTCTTCATCATCTTCCATTTCATATTCCTGAAACATGGCATCTAATTTTTCTGCCATATCCACCTGTACTGACGGATATAAATGTGCATATCTCATAGTGATCGTCGCACTCTCATGGCCCAATCTTTCTGCAATCTGTACAGGTGAAAATCCAAGTTCTATGAGTGCTGCACATGCACTATGACGAAGATCATGAATTCTGATTCTTTTTACCCCAGCTTTCTTCGCCCCGCGATCCATTTCATGATGTAGAAAGCTCTTTGAAAAATGAAATAATCTTGTATGCTCGTCTGGCTTATACATCATTCCAAAATAGTCTTCCATTTCATCACATAGAAACTTTGGAAGTTCAATGGTTCGATTACCCTTTTCCGTTTTAGGAGAAGTAATATATTGCACTCCGTCAATCTTTTGAATCTGCTTGTCTATTCTCAATTTTCTCTTTTCCAAATCAAAATCCCCACATTCAAGTGCCAGCATTTCACTTAATCGGATGCCTGTCCAATACAAAATTTCAAATGCATAATAAGAATTCGGTTTACTCTTGATAACCTCTGCAAATTTCATATACTCATCCTTTGTCCAGAACAGCATTTCCTTTGCTTTGGATTTACCCATTTTCTTATTACGGATACATGGATTTTCCGGGAGTCTATAATAACGAACCGCATGATTGAAAATTGCACTAAGCTGATTTTCCACTGTCCTAAGATAAGTTGTTGCATATTCTTTATCGTTTTTATCACGCTTACTTAACAGTTCATTCTGCCATTGCAGTATATCTGTGGAAGATATCTCTGACAGGCTCTTGTCTGCAAAATAAGGACGAATATGGGTATTGATAATGTGAACCTTAGTATGATAGGTATTTAGTTTGATCTGGGGCTTTAAGTCCTCTAAATACTGATCAATAAATGTACCAAATGCCATATTGACGTCTCTGCTTTTCTTAGCAAGGAATTCTCGTTCATATTCCAATGCTTCTTTTTTGGTTGCAAGACCTCGTTTATTATGCTCTCGTTTCTTTCCCTGCCAGTCCACGTAGCGGATTTGAACCCGCCACTTTTTCCCTTCATAACCATTCCAATTATCTTTAAATACAGCCATGTTGACATCCCTCCTTAATTTGCTAAAAATACCCTTTCCAATTCTTCAAAATCATATTTGTTTTGTGGGAAACTGTTATATTGGTTTTTCATAGATGTACTCTGTCTCTTCTTTGCTTCCTTACACCACTGACTGATTATGTCTACATTTAAACATCCAATATAAGGATGACTGATAATGCGATTTATCACTTCATCAAGTAACTGTTTAGGAAAAGATTGAAGCAAATTGTTGTATTGTGTGTCAGTGAGGATTTCTTTTCCGAGCTGATATTTACACTCACCTATACTATCCTTATCTATACTATCCTCTACTACACTATACTGAGCAGTCCCATATATGTCCTCTGTCTGTCCTTGGGACGTCCCATGTGCGTCCCTGTCATTTGAGGCAACTTCTGATACTTTTTTCTTCTTTCGGTCTGCCCGTTCCTTTTTCTCTAAAAGCTGAATATTGGGAAGAATCTGTAATAACAAATCCTTATAAATACTGTCAATCTTTCGATCCGGTCTAAGCTTGTTATGCTCCAACCAATCTGAAATATAGGTAACTAAATCAGGATTAAGAACTTGTACATATCCCTTAGACATCAATACCCGTAAATCATCCTCTGTTGCCTTTACTAAATTCATCACGTTGTATGCCTCTACCACACCATCATCATCTGCATTCAGGCACAGATGAAAGTATAATTCTCTGGATGATATTGGCATTTTCAGAAAGCTGGCGCTTTCAATAATTCGTTTCGCAAACATGCGTCTTTCTGCCATTTTTCAAACTCCTTTCTTGTCTTCGGAGTATGATACATGCTATAATAGAATTGCGAGTTCGTATGTACAGCGATGTATCAATACATTGTTATGTATCATACTCCTGCTCCCTGCATATTAAGCAAGGAGCTTTTTTTGTGTCTTCTTTTCCATGGTTCTTATCTCCTTAAGCACACTTCTTCATAGTAAATGCGGTTAATCTTACCACTAATGGTTAGCACTTTTGGATTTTCTGCTTTGAGCTGTTCTGATAGCTGTTTGATAATGGAATATGCCTTTGACCGGCTACATCCCCAATCTTCACAAATTTCATCAACTCCAACATAAATAGGTTTTTTCTGATCTACCATTTTGAAATCCTCCTTTTAATATTCATTCTCAGAAATAAATTTATTTCTGTTTGTGTTTGTATTATACAGAAATGTTTTTATTTCTGTCAAGCATTTTATAGAAATAAATTTATTTCTATTTTTCTTCCTATTTTTCATAATCTGTGTTATGATATTGCTAACACATAGGAAAGGTTGGTAATGATATGAGTGTTGGTTCAAATATTCGCCACATAAGAGAACTCCGTGGTTTGACACAAAAAGAGCTAGGTTTAAAGTGTGGCTTTTCAGCAAGCACAGCTGATGTCCGTATTCGACAATACGAAGCTGACAAAATGGTTCCCAAGTTAGATAAGCTGGAAGAAATCGCATCTGCACTTGAAGTTGATATTTCTTCGCTCCAGGTAAAAGACATCATGAGTGATCGTGATTTTATTAAGGTTCTTTTTTATCTTGAACAAAATATGGGACTTCAAATAAATAGATCAGATCAGGATAGCAGTTATTACTTTACTTTTGACAAGAACAATTTTTTCTATAATGTTAATCGTATGCACTTTGATGACTGGTATGAGGAAAAATCAAAAGTGCCAACTGATACCTCAGATCCTTTCTATGCAGAAAAAGCTCTATCCTATGAAATCTGGAAACTTCGTTTTCCGCTCGATAAAGAAGCTATGGAATCTGATATGCATAAACAGGTAAATGATAAATATTTGCCTTTGGCTATCCAAAAATATCCTAACTACTCAATCAAAACATTGAAGGATTTTATTCTCTTAGCAGAAAAAATCTACCGGTCCGGATTGATGATTAGCATAGGTACAATTTTTGAAGGCGAGTATGAGATTATATTTGATCCTCAAAATTTGCTAGATGCTTCTGATGAACAAGCAGATATTTTTGCAGAATTTATTGCTATGGTTAATTATCTGGATAACAACGGTATAACCATAGAACCCAATATGATCTACAATAGACATAAATACCGTTTAAGTTACTTTTTTGAATACGCACCTCTTAAAACTGTAGTAAAATCCGTCTTAGCTCCATTGTTTGAGTCTATTAAAAATGGCGAATTTGAAAATGATGATTTGACACGAATAGAATACGAAGATACCCTGAAGCAGTTTAATGTCCCTATCATTCAACATTAAATTTAGATTTGCTCAGAGCGTAAGAAAGCCGGTACTCCAATTACGGAATACCGGCTTATTTGATACTTATATATTTTTGTGGCTTCTCTCATGTACTTATGAGTACAAATATGCTGACATTTTGCTGACATAGTTTTCAAGAAACCCAGTATTTATGCGGGTTTCAAGGTTTTTCACATCACTCAAACTCCCTAACTTAATCCTTGTCTTAAACATTTTTGTTAAGGCGTTCTGTTATGATTTGACTCCATTTGGTTTCATCTGCACCAATCACATGTGCTGTATGAGCTAATGTTATCAAATTGTTATCAGTATTATGTTATCACATGTTAAATAGATCTGCATGTGTTCCTGTATCGACCAAGGTCAATGTCAGAATACCATCTTCTTTTAAATATATTAGTAGCCAATCCGGTTGAATGTGGCACTCTCTAAATCCTTGGTATTTTCCTTTTAATTCATGGTCTCTATACTTTTCTTCTAAAGGAATATTATTCTGAAGCATAGTGACGATATCCTCTAAAAGAGATATATCAAGGCCTCTCTTCCTAGCTAATTTCAAGCTTTTCTTAAATTTGCCAGTAAGTATCAATTCATACTGCATCCATCAAGGTCCTCCATGGCATCAGAAAAGCTACTGTATCTCTTTGTTTTAGGATCCTTGCTAATTCTTTTCGCTTCTTCCATAGCCTCAATAACCTCTGGCTTATATTGTGGAACTACTACATCAAATGGAAGACCACCTCTCATAACACACTGTCTGAGGAATATATTCATTGCGCTGGACATATCCATTCCTAACTGCGAAAAGAGCTCTGTAGCCTGCTTTTTTAAATTTTCATCAATTCTTACCTGAGTAGGTACTGTAGCCATTTGAACACCTCCCATATAACACATTTGCCTATAGTATATACTCATTTCTTAATACCTATTATATAAAGAAAACCATCATTTGTCAATATTTAGGTTTACATTGTAATCCAAATGTATTATTCTGTTTTCCAATACTCATTAACATTCCTTAATGTAGCACCTATTATTTTAGGATTTCTTTTGTTGGATGTCCATATCATTTCGTTGGGACAAAGAAAATGATACAATTCAACGATGAACCCTTTAGACAGCAAAAAGGGGGTTCAAATGAACACCCCTATGAAGTCTGCTGCTCTTTAATTTTATGTATATGCTGACGCATTATTTTATTATTACACCATCTGAAATCTTGGTTAGAAAGCCCTCTAACTGAGTCTTTTTTCTTCCATAACACTCATATATGCTGGTCTGATGATTTTATCCGTGCAAATCATCTCTTCTATTCTGTGTGCACTCCAACCTACGATTCTAGCTACTGCAAACATGGCTGTATAAAGTTCTACCGGTATACCCAGCATATCGTAGACAAATCCACTGTAAAAATCTACATTGGGACTGACACCTTTATAGATATGTCTTTTATCTGCTATGATCTTTGGAGCAAGCATCTCTATGTTTTCATACAATTCAAGATCTTTTTGCCTTTTCTTTTCCTCTGCCAGTTGTTTTACATAATCTTTAAATACCCTCTCCCTCGGATCAGAAATAGAATATACTGCATGTCCCATTCCATAGATTAAGCCCTTTTGGTCAAATGCATCTTTATCAACAATCCTTCTTAAGTATGCTTCTATCTCATCCTTATCTGAATAATCCTTTATATGCGCCCTAATATCATCCATCATTTCCATTACCTTAATGTTGGCGCCTCCGTGTTTTGGTCCTTTTAGCGAACACATTGCTGCTGCCATCGTAGAATAAGTGTCAGACCCGGATGACGTAACGACTCTTGTGGTAAATGTAGAATTATTACCTCCTCCATGTTCCATATGCAAAATGAGTGCCGTATCTAAAACCTTTGCCTCTGTAAGGGTATATTTCCTGTCTGGTCGCAGAAGCATCAATAGATTTTCCGCGGTGGAAAGCTGTTTATCGGGATGATGAATATACATACTCTCATTTTTTTCATAATGATTGTAAGCATTATATCCATATACTGCCAACAATGGGAACTCACTGATGAGCTGGATGCACTGACGCAGCGAATTGCTGACACTTGGTTCTTTTACCTTTTTATCATAAGATGCCAGGGTAAGAATACTTCGGGTCATGGAATTCATGACATCCTCCGAAGGTGCTTTCATAATGACATCCCTTGTAAAATTGGTTGGCAATGTCCTACACTCTCCAATAATTCTATCGAAGTCTTCCTTCTCTCTTTCATCAGGCAGTTTTCCCATCAAAAGAAGATATGCTATTTTTTCAAATCCAAACTCATTTTGTCCTAAACAATGAATCAAATCTTCCACTCGATAGCCCCGGTACCACAATTCCCCATCGCAGGGAATCTTCTGATTATCAACAATTTTTGAAGACACTATTTTTGATATGTTGGTAAGTCCTGTAAGGACACCTTTCCCATTTTCATCTCTAAGCCCTTTGTTTACGCCATATTCTTCAAATAACCGCGGAGCAATGTTATCATTTTTCAGACAAACTGCTTCCAATTCTTCAAAATAATCATTCATCTGCTCCGTTGTCATCTCTATTCACCTCCAGATTCTCCACCTCACTGCTCATAATAGTTTCCAACTGCTTCATAAGCTGTAGTAACTGAATCAAATTATCCTTTCCAAACTTTTCGAACACCTTCCCGTAATACTTCTTAAGTGTTTCTTCCTGCGCCCTTAACAGGCTTCGTCCGCTTTCAGTAATTGTAACATAGGTGCCCTCACTGCCGTTACCGTCATGAGACCATAATACATATCCTACGTCTCGTAGCTTTTCTACCATTTTAGAAATCTGTCGCATCGTCATCTGAAGCTTGTCCGCTAAATCCTTCAGATAGACTCGTCCTGAATAAATGTCGGATGTCTCCTCCATTGCAATATATTGTAATGCAATGTATTCCGGGATACTCATTTTCATAAAGACATCTTTTCTATGCTCCCGGTTAAACAAGTGCCTTTGGTATATCAATTCGTTGGACAGCTTTATAATATCTGTATTTCCTATAGTTTCTGCCATATGACTCCTCCTTTATTTAAAATAAGGGAAGCAACAGGCTGTCACTTCCCTTCGTAAAAGAGAATGGTTTATTTTAATAGCCCATATCCGGTTGCGCCGGCATTGCAGGTGTTGTTTTCTTAATATCTGCCACAGCAGCCTCCGTTGTTAATAAGGTTGATGACACACTAATTGCATTGGAAAGTGCACTTCTTGTAACCTTGACAGGATCAATAATTCCTGCATCGACCATATTGACGTACTGTTCAGAAACTGCATCAAAGCCTATGCCCTCATCTGACTCCTTTACCTTATTGATGATGACAGCACCCTCTAAGCCTGCATTTTCAGCAATGGCACGAAGCGGAGCCTCTAATGCCTTGGCTACAATCTCTGCTCCTGTTCTCTCATCACCCTCCATGCTTGATATCATGTCATATACCGCCTTTTGTGCGTGAACATAAGCAGAGCCACCGCCACTAATGATACCCTCTGACACAGCAGCCCTAGTGGCATTTAATGCATCCTCCATACGATACTTAGCTTCCTTCATCTCTGTTTCGGTTGCTGCTCCAATCTTAATTACTGCAACACCACCGCCGAGCTTAGCTACCCGGTCTACCAGCTTATCCCTGTCGTACTCAGAAGCATCTGCAGCCTGTCTCTTAATCATTGCGATTCTTTCTTCAATGTCCTGCTTCTTTCCCTCGCCATCCACGATGGTTGTATGTTCCTTTGTTACTTTAACTGATTTAGCCTGTCCAAGCATATCAACTGTGATATCCTTTAGCTGCATACCAAGATCATCGAGTACTGCCTGTCCACCTGTCAGAATTGCAATATCCTTTAACATCTCCTTACGACTGTCACCATACCCCGGTGCCTTTACAGCTACGACCTTGAGCGTGCCTCTCAACCTGTTTACGATTAGTGTTGTAAGTGCTTCACCCTCTACATCATCTGCAACAATCAGCATTTCTCTTCCCTGCTGCATTACCTGCTCCAATATAGGAAGAATATCTTTTATATTAGATATCTTTTTGTCCGTAATCAAAATGTATGGATGATTCATATTAGCTATCATCTTTTCTTTATCATCACACATGTAAGCAGATAAATAACCGTTGTCAAACTGCATTCCCTCTACAACCTCTATCTCTGTCTGCATCGTCTTTGATTCTTCTATTGTAATGACGCCATTCTCTCCAACCTTTTCCATTGCATCGGCAATCATTGTTCCGACTTCATCATTACCTGCAGATATTGCAGCAACCTTTGCAATGTGATCTTTTCCAGTTACAGGCTTGCTCATTTTAACCAGTGCTTCAATAGCAGTATCTGCTGCTTTCTTCATTCCTTTTCGCAAAATAATTGGATTTGCACCTGCAGCTATATTTTTCATACCCTCACTTACTAAAGCCTGTGCCAAAACAGTTGCAGTCGTTTTTTTTTTTTTAATGATACGGCGACCACCGAGATCTACACTCTTTCCCT
>OMGW01000534.1_pt1 | contig 14172 bp, 10 predicted proteins | sample 1646131 | NCBI WGS metagenome assembly OMGW01 (sample SAMN05578588, study PRJEB25193) | human gut metagenome | biome: Human Microbiome; feature: human-associated habitat; material: feces | host: Homo sapiens | place: USA:Birmingham
AACAGCGTGTGTATAATTGTATACAATAATACAAAGCAACAGAAAGGAGTCCCACTGCCATGCTTGAAATATCCGGAAAGACGAATTTACTGGAGCAGAATGCGTATAAATATTCGCTCCAGGACGTGGCGGAGCCGAACCTCCAGCGCGACATCTACACGCAGGGAATGGTGCCGAAGGTGCCGTTCAACCACCGGCGCGTGCCGATGAACATGCCCGAGGAGATCTGGATCACGGACACGTCCCTGCGCGACGGGCAGCAGTCCGTGGAGCCGTACACGGTCGACCAGATCGTCAACATTTATAAGTACCTGTCCCGGCTCGGCGGGCCGTATGGCATCATCCGGCAGACGGAGTTTTTTATCTACAGCAAGAAAGACCGCGAGGCGCTCGAAAAGTGCATGGAGCTGGGGCTGAAGTTCCCGGAGATCACGACGTGGATCCGCGCGACAAAGGAGGACTTTCGCCTCGTGCGCGACCTCGGCATCCGCGAGACGGGCATCCTCGTCAGCTGCAGCGACTACCACATCTTCAAGAAGATGAAAATGACCAGAAAGCAGGCCATGGACTACTACCTTGCCACCGTGGCCGATGCGTTTGAGGCCGGGGTCGTCCCGCGCTGCCACCTCGAGGACATCACGCGCGCCGACTTTTACGGCTTTGTCGTGCCGTTTGTCAACGAGCTGCAAAAGCTCTCGCGTCAGGCGGGCATCCCGGTCAAGATCCGCGCGTGCGACACCATGGGCTACGGCATCCCCTACACGGAGGCGGCGCTGCCGCGCAGCGTGGCCGGCATCATCTACGGCCTGCAGCAGTACTCCGACGTGCCGAGCGAGTGCCTCGAGTGGCACGGGCACAACGACTTTTACAAGGCCGTCGTCAACGCCTCGACCGCGTGGCTCTACGGCGCGTGCGCGGTCAACTGCTCGCTGCTGGGCATCGGCGAGCGCACGGGCAACATCCCGCTCGAGGCGATGGTGTTCGAGTATGCGTCGCTGCGCGGCTCGCTCGACGGCATGGACCCGACGGTCATCACCGAGATCGCCGACTACTTCCAGCACGAGATCGGCTACGACATCCCGCCGATGACGCCGTTCGTCGGGCGCGACTTCAACGCCACGCGCGCCGGTATCCACGCCGACGGCCTGCTCAAGGATGCCGAGATCTACACGATCTTCGACACCGAGAAGCTGCTCAACCGCCCGGCGTCCGTGCAGGTCGGCAAGACGTCCGGCCTTGCGGGCATCGCCTACTGGATCAACCAGAACTACCACCTGACCGGCGAAAAACAGATCGACAAGCACGACCCGCTCGTGCTCGCGCTCAAGGGCTGGGTGGATGCGGAATACGAGGACGGCCGCCAGACCGTCCTGTCCGTCAAGGAACTCAAAGCCAAGATCGCGGAGCTGGCGCCCGGCCGCTTCGCGCAGGTTTGACAGGAGGCGCAGTATGAAAGATTTCCGTACCGTTACGCTGGCCGATCAGGTGTTTGAGCGGCTGGAATCCGATATCATTCAGGGCGTGTACCCGCGCGGCGAGGTGCTCACGGAGCTGAAGCTCGTCGAGCAGCTCAACGTCAGCCGCACGCCCATCCGCGAGGCGCTGCGCCGCCTCGAGCAGGAGCACCTCATCGCCGACACCGGCAAGGGCTCCGTCGTGCTCGGCATCACGGCCGAGGATCTTGTGGACATCATGGACATCCGCTGCCGGATCGAGGGGCTCGCGTCCTACTACGCGGCGAAAAACGTCTCGCCCGAGGGGCTTGCACGCCTGCGGCACATTCTGGACCTGCAGGAGTTTTACTTTGAAAAGCGCGACGCCGAGCACCTGCGCGAGATGGACGACCAGTTCCACGACGTCATCTGCGACATGAGCGGCCACGCCGTCATCAGCGACACACTCGTCCCGCTGCACCGCAAGACCCGCCGCTACCGCAAGGCGTCCATTGCCGACGCCAAGCGCACGGCGCAGGTCGTGAAGGAGCACCGCGCCATCTTCGACGCCATCGCCGCCGGAGACGCCGACCGCGCCGCCGCGCTCACGACCGAGCACACCATCCACGCCAAGGAAAGCATGATTGGGAGGCTGAAAAACCATGGGTGAGACCCTTGCTCAGAAAATCATCCGTGCCCACCTGCTGCACGGCGACATGACGCCCGGCAGCGAGATCGCGCTGCGCATCGACCAGACGCTCACACAGGACGCCACCGGCACGATGGCCTATCTGGAGTTTGAGACGATGGGCATCCCGCGCGTCAGGACCGAGCTGAGCGTGGCCTATGTCGACCACAACACGCTGCAGTCCGGCTTTGAAAACGCGGACGACCACCGCTACCTCCAGACCGTGGCCAAAAAGCACGGCGTCTGGTTCTCCCGCCCGGGCAACGGTATCTGCCACCAGGTGCAGCTCGAGCGCTTCGGCAAGCCGGGCAGGACGCTCATCGGCTCGGACAGCCACACGCCCACCGGCGGCGGCATCGGCATGCTGGCCTTCGGCGCGGGGGGCATGGACGTCGCGGTCGCCATGGGCGGCGGCGCGTACTACATCACGATGCCGAAAATGTTCAAGGTCAACCTCACCGGCACGCTGCGGCCCTACGTCACGGCCAAAGACATCAGCCTCGAGCTGCTGCGCATCCTGTCGGTCAAGGGCGGCGTCGGCGCGATCATCGAGTGGGGCGGGCCGGGTATCGCGGCGCTGTCCGTGCCCGAGCGCGCCACGATCACGAACATGGGCACCGAGCTCGGCGCGACGACGTCCATCTTCCCGTCGGACGACGTGACGCGCGCCTTCCTCGCCGCCGAGGGGCGCGAGGCGGACTTTATCCCCCTTGCGAGCGACCCGGACGCGCAGTATGACCGCGTCATCGACATCGACCTCAACACGCTGCAGCCCATGATCGCCTGCCCGCACAGCCCGGACAACGTCGTCCCCGTGGAAACGCTCGCGGGCACGAAGGTCGATCAGGTCTGCATCGGCTCGTGCACGAATTCGTCCCTATTCGATATGCTCAAGGTCGCAGCCCTGCTCAAGGGCAGGACCATCGCCCCGGGCGTGAGCCTGTCGATCTCGCCGGGGTCGAAGCAGGTGCTGACCATGCTGGCCGACTGCGGCGCGCTCACGGACATCCTCGCCAGCGGCGCGCGCCTGCTCGAGTGCGCGTGCGGCCCGTGCATCGGCATGGGCTTCTCGCCCAACTCCGGCGGCGTGAGCCTGCGCACGTTCAACCGCAACTTCCTCGGCCGCAGCGGCACGAAGGACGCGCAGGTCTACCTCGTGTCCCCGGAGACGGCCGTCGCCGCCGCGCTCACCGGCACGATCACCGACCCGCAGACGCTCGGCCCCATGCCGGCCGTCACGCTGCCGGAGCATTTCCGCATCGACGACAGCGCCGTGCTGCCGCCCGCCCCGGCGGACGAGGCGGACGCGGTGGAGGTGCTGCGCGGGCCGAACATCCAGCCCTTCCCGCAGAGCAGGCCCTTTGCCGACACGCTCACGGCGGAGCTCGTGCTCAAGGTGGGCGACAACATCACGACCGACCACATCATGCCGGCGGGGGCGAAGATCCTGCCGTATCGCTCGAACATCCCGAAGCTGTCGGAGTTTTGCTTCACGGTCTGCGACCCGACCTTTCCGGCGCGCGCCAGAGCGGCCGGGGACGGCATCATCGTCGGCGGCAGCAACTACGGGCAGGGCTCGTCGCGCGAGCACGCGGCGCTCGTGCCGATGTATCTCGGCATCCGCTGCGTCGTGGCCAAGAGCTTCGCGCGCATCCATGCGGCCAACCTCATCAACGCCGGCATCCTGCCGCTGACGTTTGAAAACCCGGCCGATTACGACGCGCTGCAGCCCGGCGCGCGGCTGCGCATCGACGGCATCCGTGCCGGCATGGCAGCGGGGAAACTGACGCTCACGGACACGGCGGCGGGCAAGGCCTACTCCGTCGTGTGCAGCCTCACCGAGCGGCAGCAGGCCATCCTGCTCGCCGGCGGACTGCTCAACTACACAAAGGAGCATGCACTATGAACGATATTGACCGCGCCTGTGCGGCGTTTCGCACACTGCTGACTGAGCAGCAGGCCCGCGTTGCGGGCATGACCGCCGAGCGGGTGGACTATACGAAAAAAGCGACCGTGACCATCGGCCTTGTGGACGGCGACGGCATCGGCCCGATCATCATGGAGCAGGCGGTGCGCGTTCTCGAGGCGCTGCTCGCCGATGAGATCGCGCGCGGCAGCATCGCCCTGCGGCGCATCCGCGGCCTCACGATCGAAAACCGGCTGGCCTGCAATCAGGCCGTGCCGGACGATGTGCTCGATGAGATCCTGACCTGCGACGTGCTGCTCAAAGGCCCGACGACGACGCCCATGGGCGGCGGGCTCGAGAGCGCGAACGTGAAGCTGCGCCGCGCGCTCGACCTCTACGCGAACGTCCGCCCCGTGACCATCCCCGAGCAGGGCATCGACTGGACGTTCTTCCGCGAGAACACGGAGGGCGAGTACGCCCTCGGCAGCCGCGGTGTGGAGCTGCCCGGCATGGCCGTGGACTTCAAGGTCACGACCGACCCCGGCACGCGCCGCATCGCCCGCGCGGCGTTCGACTATGCCCGGCGCAACGGCAAGACGCGCGTGACCGTCGTCACGAAGGCGAACATCCTCAAAAAGACGGACGGCAAGTTTACCGCCCTCTGCCACGAGGTGGCCGCCGACTATCCCGAGATCACCGTCGATGACTACTATATTGATATCATGGCGGCGAACCTCGTCAACGAGCGGGTGCGCGGGCAGTTTCAGGTGCTGCTGCTGCCGAACCTCTACGGCGACATCATCACCGACGAGGCCGCGCAGCTGCAGGGCGGCGTCGGCACGGCGGGCAGCGCCAACATCGGCGACCGCTACGCCATGTTCGAGGCCATCCACGGCTCGGCGCCGCGCATGATCGAGCGCGGCATGGGCGACTACGCCAACCCCCAGAGCATCCTGCGCGCAGAGGTCATGCTGCTGCGGCACATTGGCCGCGCGGCCGCGGCCGGCCGGCTCGAGGCGGCGCTCGATGCCTGCCCGGCCGTCATCACCGGCCAGCCGGACGGCGCGACATGCGCCGACTACGGCGACGGGATCCTGAAACTGCTCTGAAGCACACGGCGGCGCGCCCAAACGGGCGCGCCGCCGAGCCTGTCTGTATCCGGTTCTTGGCGCAGAGATGCGTGTCAACGCGGGACGGAAAATGACGGAATTTTTCGTGCAAAAAGACGGCGCGCAAAGCCGCCGGATTTGTTGACAGACCGGGCGATTATGTGATATCATATCAAAAATTTGCGATTCGGCAGAAATGAGGCGAGGAAAAATGGTTGCGGCCGCAGAGAATATGCAGACATTTGGGTGGGATCTTTTTCCCGGCAACCGTGATTCTGTTTTTCTTGGCAGCGGCAGCATTGCCGGTGACGAACTTGATATTTCTTCTTTCGTGGTATTACCTGGTTTCGTAGATGTGCATGTACATCTTCGTGAGCCGGGTTTTTCTTATAAGGAGACCATTTCGTCCGGCACGCTTGCTGCGGCGCACGGCGGATACAGTCGCGTGTGCGCCATGCCCAATCTGGATCCGACGCCGGACAGTTTGCAGACGCTTGCCCCCCAGCTGGAGCGCATCCGCACGGATGCGGTCATCGATGTGACGCCCTACGGCGCGATCACCGCGCACCGCGGCGGCAGGGAGCTTGCAGACATGGAGCAGCTCGCGCCCTATGTCGCCGGCTTTTCCGACGACGGCAGCGGCGTGCAGGATGCGGACGTGATGCGCGCCGCGATGTGCAAGGCGGCAAGCCTCGGCAAGCTCATCGCCGCGCACTGAGAGGACAACACCCTCCTGCACGGCGGCTATATCCACGACGGCGCGTATGCCCGCGCCCACGGGCACAAGGGCATCAGCAGCGAGAGTGAGTGGCGGCAGCTGGAGCGCGATCTCGAGCTGGTGCGCGAGACAGGCTGCGCCTATCATATGTGCCACGTGTCCACCAAGGAGAGTGTGGCGCTCATCCGCCGGGCGAAGGCGCAGGGGCTGGACGTCACCTGCGAGACCGCACCGCACTACCTCGTGCTGACCGAGGACGACCTGCGCGAGGACGGCAGCTTCAAGATGAACCCGCCCCTGCGCACGCAGGCCGACCGGCAGGCGCTCATCGAGGGCATCCTCGACGGCACGGTGGACATGATCGCGACCGACCACGCGCCGCACAGCGCGCAGGAAAAGGCCAGGGGCCTCGCCGGGAGCGCCATGGGTATCGTCGGCCTTGAGACGGCGTTTCCCGTGCTCTATACCCACCTTGTGCGCACCGGCGTGCTGACGCTCGACAAGCTCGTGGAGCTCATGGCGGTCAACCCCAGAAAGCGCTTCGGCTTCCCGCTGCGCGCGGACGATTATGCCGTCTGGGACCTGAACACGGAGTACCGCATCGACCCGGCGCAGTTTTGCTCCATGGGAAAGAGCACGCCCTTCGCCGGACAGACGGTCTACGGGCGGTGCGTGCGCAACGTCTGCGGCGGCGCCGTCGTCTGGCAGGACGCGCAGGACTGAGCGCCCTTCATTTACATATTAAATATATGACATACAGGACTTTTTACGTACTGAGGAGGAAATCACATGCCCAAGAGAACGGATCTGAAGAAAATTATGATCATCGGCTCCGGCCCGATCGTCATCGGTCAGGCCGCTGAGTTTGACTATGCCGGCACGCAGGCGTGCCTGTCGCTCAAGGAGGAGGGGTACGAGGTCATTCTCGTCAACTCCAACCCTGCCACGATCATGACGGATACCTCCGTCGCGGACAAGGTGTACATGGAGCCGCTGACGCTGGAGTATGTGGCGCGTATCCTGCGCAAGGAGCGCCCGGACGCGATCGTCCCGGGCATCGGCGGCCAGACCGGCCTGAATCTGGCGATGCAGCTCGAGCAGAAGGGCGTGCTCAAGGAGTGCCAGGTCGAGCTTCTCGGCACGGACAGCGACAGCATCCGCCGCGCCGAGGACCGCGAGCAGTTCAAGGAGCTCTGCCAGAGCATCGGCGAGCCGGTCATCCCGTCGCAGATCACCTACAACCTCGAGGAGGCCAAGGCCGCGGCCGCGGCCATCGGCTATCCGGTCGTGCTGCGCCCGGCGTTCACGCTTGGCGGCACGGGCGGCGGCTTTGCCGACGACGAGGCGCAGCTCGTCGAGCTGGGCATGCAGGCGTTCAAGCTCTCGCCCATCCATCAGGTGCTGATCGAAAAGAGCGTCAAGGGCTATAAGGAGATCGAGTTTGAGGTCATGCGCGATGCGTCCGACCGCGCCATCACCATCTGCGGCATGGAGAACATCGACCCCGTGGGCGTGCACACCGGCGACTCCGCCGTCGTCGCGCCGATCATGACGCTCAGCGACCATGACATGAAGATGCTCAACGACAGCGCGATCAAGATCATCCGCGCGCTGAAGATCCAGGGCGGCTGCAACGTGCAGTTTGCGCTCAACCCCAAGACCTCGGAGTACTTCCTCATTGAGATCAACCCCCGCGTCTCCCGCTCGTCGGCGCTGGCGAGCAAGGCCAGCGGCTATCCCATCGCGCGCGTCACGGCCAAGGTCGCCGTCGGCATGAACCTCGATGAGATCGCCGTCGCCAACACGACGGCCGCGTTCGAGCCGTCGCTGGACTACGTGGTCGCAAAGCTGCCGCGCTTCCCGTTCGATAAGTTCTCGACCGCCGCCAACACGCTCGGCACGCAGATGAAGGCCACGGGCGAGGTCATGGGCATCGGCAGTACGCTCGAGGAGTGCCTGCTCAAGTCCGTCCGCTCGCTGGAGATCGGCGCGCAGCACCTCTGGCTGCCGAAGTTCCAGAACATGACCAAGGCGGAGCTGACCGAGTACCTGCACCAGTTCCGCGATGACGGCCTCTTTGCCGTCGCGCAGCTGCTGCGTCTGGGCGCGAGCGTGGACGAAGTTGCTGCGCTGACGATGATCACGCCGTACTTCCTCGAGACCATCCGCGGCATCGTGGACATGGAGCAGACGCTCTGCGCGCACAAGGGCGACGGAGAGACGCTCAAGCGGGCCAAGCAGATGGGCTTCTGTGACCCCTACATCGCGCGGCTCTGGGGCGTGCGCGAGGAGGATGTGTATGCCCAGCGCGTGCAGCTGGGGCTCTACCCCGCCTACAAGATGGTGGACACCAGCCACACCGGCGCTTACATCCCCTATTTCTACTCCACCTATGCCCCCGGCGCAAAGAGCGAGGCGCGCCGCTCGGACAAGAAGAAGGTCGTCGTGCTCGGCGCAGGCCCGATCCGCATCGGTCAGGGCGTGGAGTTTGACTACTCCACCGTCCACGCGGTGCAGACCATCCGGCGCGCGGGCTACGAGGCCATCATCATCAACAACAACCCCGAGACGGTCTCCACCGACTACACGACCGCCGATAAGCTGTATTTCGAGCCCCTCACGCCCGAGGATGTCATGAACATCCTGCATGAGGAGCAGGCCGATCAGGTGATCGCCAGCCTCGGCGGCCAGACGGCCATCAATCTGGCGCAGCCGCTCATGACGCGCGGCGTGCAGATCATCGGCACGGACTGCGCCGCGATCGAGCGCGCGGAAAACCGCGACTGCTTTGAAAAGCTGCTGCTCGAGCTGAACATCCCGCAGCCGATGGGCGCGGCGGTGACGAATCTGGACGACGGTCTCAAGGCTGCGCACACGGTGGGCTATCCGGTGCTGGTGCGCCCGTCGTTCGTGCTGGGCGGCCGCGCCATGGAGATCGTGGCCGACGACGAGATGCTGCGCCACTATCTGCAGAATGCCGTGCGCACCGGCGAGGGCAAGCCCGTGCTGGTCGATAAGTACATCTCCGGCCGCGAGGTCGAGGTCGACGCCATCTGCGACGGCAGAGACGTGTTCGTGCCCGGCATCATGGAGCTGGTCGAGCGCACCGGTGTCCACTCCGGCGACTCCATCAGCGTCTACCCGCCGTTTTCCATCTCCGACAAGGTCAAGGGCACGATCCTGACCTATGCCAAGAAGCTCGGTCTGGGCATCGGCATCGTCGGCCTGTATAACATCCAGTTCATCGTCGATAAGAGCGACCATGTCTACATCATCGAGGTCAACCCCCGCTCGTCGCGCACGGTGCCGTTTTTGTCGAAGGCCACGGGCTATCAGCTCGCGGACATCGCCACGAACGTCATCCTCGGCACGAGCCTCAAGGAGCAGGGCATCTTCGACCTGTATCCGCCGGAAAAAGAGCGCTGCTATGTCAAGGCGCCGGTGTTCTCCTTCGCCAAGCTCCACGGGCTGGACGCCTACCTCTCCCCGGAGATGAAGTCCACGGGCGAGGCCATCGGCTACGACAAGAAGCTCTCGCGCGCCATGTACAAGGCGCTGCAGGCCTCCGGCATGAACGTGCAGAACTACGGCACCGTGTTCGTGACGCTGGCCGATGAGGACAAGCCGGAGGGCCTGCCGCTCGTGCGCCGGTTCTATGAGATGGGCTTTAACATCGAGGCGACCGCAGGCACGGCTGCCTACCTCAAGTCCTTTGGCATCCGCACGCGCGTGCGCGGCAAGATCAGCGACGGCAGCCACGAGATCCTCGATTCCATTCGCAGCGGCTACGTCAGCTACATCATCAACACCCGCTCCATCCATTCGAGCGTCCACGCGCAGGACGGCGCCGCGATCCGGCGCTGCGCGGTGGAAAACGGCGTGACCGTCTTTACCTCGCTTGATACGGTGCGCGTGCTGCTCGACGTGCTCGAGGAGACGACGCTGGCCGTGTCCACGATCCACGCGGAGTAAGCCGTGCAGCAGAGAGTTTTCACCATTGCGGAAAACGCGCCCGTCGCCCGCGGGACGTATCGTCTGCGTCTCGCGGGGGACACCGCTGCGATCACCGCGCCGGGGCAGTTTGTGGACATCCGGCTCGCCGGATAGTTTCTGCGCCGCCCCGTGTCGGTGTGCAGCTGGAGTGACGGCGCGCTGACGCTGTATTATAAAGTGGCGGGCGCAGGCACGGCGCAGCTGAGCACGCTGGTGCCGGGCACGGAGCTGGACCTGCTGGTCGGTCTCGGCAACGGCTTTGACACCGCACCCGCCGGTGCGCGGCCGCTGCTGGTCGGCGGCGGCGTGGGCGCGTCCCCACTGTACGGTCTGGCGCAGCAGCTCGTGGCCGAGGGGTGCAGCCCGCTGGCCGTGCTCGGCTTTCGCACGGCGGCAGAGGTGCTGCTTGCCGATGCGTTTGAAGCGCTCGGCATCCCCGTCACGGTCGTGACCGAGGACGGCACCATGGGCGCGCGCGGCTTCGTGACCGACGCGCTGCCCGAGGGCGGCACCTATGTGTATGCCTGCGGGCCGATGCCCATGCTGCAGGCGCTGTGCAGCGCGACGCCGCTCGACGGTCAGCTGAGCCTTGAGGCGCGCATGGGCTGCGGCTTCGGCGCGTGCATGGGCTGCACCTGCGAAACGACGCACGGCAGCAAGCGCGTCTGCAAGGACGGGCCCGTGTTCACAAAGGAGGAGATCGTATGGCCGCAACAGCCGTAACGCTCTGTGGGATCGAGCTGGAAAACCCCATCATCCCGGCCAGCGGCACGTTTGGCTACGGGCAGGAGTTTGCGCAGCTGTATGACATCAATATGCTCGGCACGTTCTCCTTCAAGGGGACGACGCGCGCGCCGCGCTTCGGCAACCCCACGCCGCGCATCGCCGAGTATGCCGGCGGAATGCTCAACGCGGTGGGGCTGCAGAACCCCGGCGTGGACGCGGTCATCGCGCACGAGCTGCCGGAGCTGAAAAAGGTGTTTCACAAGCCGGTCATGGCGAATGTGAGCGGCTTCAGCGTGGAAGAATATGCCGAGGTTTGCGCCAGGCTTGACGCGCAGCCGCAGGTCGGCTGGCTGGAGGTCAACATCTCCTGCCCGAACGTCCACGGCGGCGGCGCTGCCTTCGGCGCGGAGCCGTCGGCCGCGGCGGAGGTGACGCGCGCGGTGCGCGCCGTGACGAAAAAGCCGATCATCCTCAAGCTCTCGCCGACGGCGGCGGACATTGCCGCCGTTGCCAAGGCCTGTGAGGACGCGGGCGCGGACGGCGTGAGCCTCATCAACACCCTGCCGGGTATGCGCATCGACCTTGCGCGCCGCCGCCCGCTGCTGGCCAACCGGACCGGCGGCATGTCCGGCCCCGGTATGTTCCCGCTGGCCGTGCGCATGGTCTATCAGGTGTACGAGGCGGTGCGCATCCCCATCGTGGGCATGGGCGGCGTGACGAGCGCGCAGGACGTTCTGGAGCTGATGCTCGCGGGCGCGACGGCGGTCGGTGTGGGCGCGGCAAACCTGGTCGAGCCGTATGCCTGCAAGCACATTATTGAAACTCTGCCGGACGCGATGGCGCGCTTCGGCATCGACAATCTCAGGGACATCATAGGAGGAGCACATCATGGGTAAGGACGTTATCATTGCGCTGGATTTTGACAGCCGGGAAAAGACGCTCGCATTTCTCGACCTCTTTCAGGACGAGAAGCCGTTTGTGAAGATCGGCATGGAGCTGTTTTATGCCGAAGGGCCGGACATCGTGCGCCAGATCCACGCGCGCGGCCACAGGATCTTTCTTGACCTCAAACTGCACGACATCCCGAACACGGTGAAAAAGGCGATGGCCGCGCTCTCGGCGCTGGATGTGGATATCATCAACCTCCACGCTGCCGGCACGAAGGCCATGATGAGCGCCGCGCTCGAGGGACTGACCCGGCCGGACGGCACGCGCCCGCTGCTCATCGCCGTGACGCAGCTGACCTCCACGGATCAGGAGCGCATGGACCGGGAGCTGCTCATCCACGCGCCGATCGACGAGGTCGTGCTGCACTATGCGCGCAATGCGCGCGATGCCGGTCTTGACGGCGTGGTCTGCTCCCCGCTGGAGGCGGGCAGCATCCATGCGCGCTGCGGCGCGGACTTTCTGACCGTGACGCCCGGCGTGCGCTTTGCCGACGGGGAGAGCGGCGACCAGAAGCGCGTCACAACGCCGGAGCGCGCCCGGGAGATCGGCTCGGACTACATCGTCGTCGGCCGTCCGATCACGCAGGCGGACGATCCCGTCGCCGCCTATCGCCGGTGCGTGGCCGCGTTCGTCGGCTGAGCGCCGGATCAGAGACTTTTTCAACAGGAGGAACTGCTATGGATATCAAACACGAAGTTGCGCGCAGCCTGCTCTCGATCGAGGCGGTGTTCCTGCGCCCGCAGGAGCCGTTCACGTGGGCCAGCGGCATCAAGAGCCCCATCTACTGCGACAACCGCCTCATCCTGACCGCGCCCGAGGCGCGTGATCTGGTCGAGCGCGCCATCGCCGAGACGGTCAGGCGCGAGTATCCGCAGGCGCAGGTGCTCATGGGCACGGCCACGGCCGGCATCGCCCACGCCGCCATCGCCGCGTATCTGCTCGGTCTGCCGATGGGCTATGTCCGCTCGAGCAGCAAGGATCACGGCCGTCAGAACCGCATCGAGGGCAAGCTCGTCCCGGGGCAGAAGGTCGTGGTCGTCGAGGATCTGATCTCCACCGGCGGCAGCGTGCTCGACGCGGTGGACGCGCTGCGTGAAGCCGGCGCGGAGGTGCTCGGCGTCGTGAGCATCTTCACCTACGGCATGAAAAAGGGCGTGGAGCGGCTCGCCGCAGCGCAGGTCAGAAACGTGAGCCTCACGGATCTGGACACCGTCGCCAGCACGGGTGCACAGGAGGGCTACATCACCGAGGCCGACGTCGCGCGGCTGCTGGCCTTCCGCGAAAACCCCTCCGACGAGAGCTGGATCCAGGCAGAAAGTCAGGCGTGATATGAAGCATCTGATCGACATTATGCAGCTGACCCCGCAGGAGATCATGGAGCTCATCGACACCGCCTGCGCGATCATGGAGCACCCCGAGCAATATGCCCACAAGTGCGACGGGAAGATCCTCGCAACGCTGTTTTTCGAGCCGTCCACGCGCACGCGCCTGAGCTTCGAGAGCGCGATGCTCTCGCTCGGCGGCAAGGTGCTCGGCGTCGCCTCGGCGGAGAGCTCGTCTGCCTCCAAGGGCGAGACCGTCGCGGACACCGTGCGCGTCGTCAGCTGCTACAGCGACATCATCGCCATGCGCCATCCCAAGGAGGGCGCGCCGTTGGTCGCGTCCATGCACGCGCAGGTCCCGGTCATCAACGCGGGCGACGGCGGACACAACCACCCCACGCAGACGCTGACCGACCTCATGACCATCTACCGCGAAAAGGGGCGGCTGGACGACCTGACGATCGGCCTGTGCGGCGACCTGAAGTTCGGCCGCACGGTGCACTCGCTCGTCGCCGCCATGAGCCGCTGCACGGGCATCCGCTTCGTGCTCATCTCCCCGGAGGAGCTCAAGCTCCCGCGCTACGTGAAGGACGAGTATCTCAAAAAGCCCGGCGTCCCCTACACGCAGTCCACGTCGCTCGAGGCCGTGATGCCGGAGCTGGACGTGCTGTATATGACCCGCGTGCAGCGCGAGCGCTTTTTCAACGAGGAGGACTACCTGCGCCTGCGCGACAGCTATATCCTCACGCCGGATAAGCTCGAGACCGCCAAGCCCGACATGAGCATCCTGCACCCGCTGCCGCGCGTCAACGAGATCGCCGCCGCCGTGGACAACGATCCGCGCGCCTGCTACTTCAGGCAGGCGAAAAACGGCCGCTATATCCGCATGGCGCTCATGCTCAAGCTGCTGGGCATCGACTGACGGGAGGAGAAACGTTATGCTTATTGATTCGATTCAAAACGGGATCGTCATCGACCACATCACGGCCGGCAAGGCCATGGAGCTCTACCAGATCCTCGGTCTGGACAAGCTCGCCTGCACCGTTGCCATCCTCAAAAACGTCACCAGCGGCAAGCTCGGCCGCAAGGACATCATCAAGATCGACGGCGAGATGGAGCTCGACTGGGACCTGATCGGCTACGTCGATCCGAGCATCACGGTCAACATCATCCGCGGCGGCGAGCTGCAGGAAAAGCGCACGCTCAAGCTGCCCGAGCGCATCCGCGGCGTGCTGCGGTGCAAGAATCCGCGCTGCATCACCTCGACCGAGCGCGAGCTGCCGCAGGAGTTCGTACTCACGGATCGGGAGCGGCGCGTCTACCGCTGCC
>OMGW01000541.1_pt1 | contig 14088 bp, 7 predicted proteins | sample 1646131 | NCBI WGS metagenome assembly OMGW01 (sample SAMN05578588, study PRJEB25193) | human gut metagenome | biome: Human Microbiome; feature: human-associated habitat; material: feces | host: Homo sapiens | place: USA:Birmingham
TGAAGTCATTACTTATTACTTTATTGATAATGAGAAATTCTTTAACGGATTCAAGCCTTATGGGGATAATATCGTTGAAGAGATATCCAAATTTGTCTTCTTCTCCAAGGCTGCATTGTCTATCCTTCCGGTCATTGATTTCAGACCGGATGTGATTCACTGTCATGACTGGCAGACAGGTATTCTGCCGGTGTACTTAAAAGAGCGTTTTGCAGGCGGAGAGTTCTACCGTGGAATCAAGTCTGTTATGACGATTCATAACCTGAAGTTCCAAGGAGTGTATGACATTAAAACAGTACAGAATATTACAGGATTGGATAATTCCTATTTCACACCGGACAAGTTGGCGTATTACAAGGACGGTAACCTGTTAAAGGGTGGACTTACCTATGCAGATGCAATTACCACAGTAAGCCAGACTTATGCAGAAGAAATCAAGACTGATTTCTATGGGGAACATCTGAATGGACTGTTAAATGCCAGAAGCAAGGATTTACGTGGTATTGTGAATGGTATTGATTATAATGAGTATAATCCTGAGACAGATCAGTATATTATCCGTAAGTATAATGCTGATAATTTCCGTAAGGAGAAGATCAAGAACAAGCGTGACCTTCAGAAACAGCTGGGACTGGAAGAGAACGATAAGAAGATGATGATCGGTATCGTCTCCAGACTGACAGACCAGAAGGGTATGGATCTTGTGGCATATATAATGGATGAGCTTTGCCAGGATGAGATACAGCTGGTTGTTCTTGGTACAGGTGAAGAGAAGTACGAGAATATGTTCAGACATTTTGACTGGAAATATCACGGCAAGGTATCTGCCAATATTTATTATTCAGAAGAGCTGTCCCACAGAATCTATGCATCCTGTGATGCTTTCCTGATGCCATCTCTGTTCGAGCCATGTGGACTGAGTCAGTTAATGGCACTTCGTTATGGTACGGTTCCTATTGTACGTGAGACTGGTGGTTTGAAAGATACGGTAGAGCCTTATAACGAATATGAGAGTAAGGGCACTGGATTTAGTTTCTCCAACTACAATGCTCATGAGATGCTGAATACCATTCGTTATGCTGAGAAGATATATTATGATAAGAAACGTGAATGGAATAAGATTATTGACAGAGCCATGGCTACAGATTATTCATGGAGCGTGTCAGCATTGAAGTATCAGGAGATGTACGATTGGTTGATCGACAACAATTAAGATTACACAAAGCCACTTCATAAGGAAGTGGCTTTTTTTCGGAGGTAAGATATGGCTTTTGATGGAATTACGATTGCATCCATCGTAAGAGAAATGAAGAATCAGATAGAGGGAGGCAGAATCTATAAGATTGCCCAGCCTGAGAAGGATGAACTGCTTCTTACGATCAAGAACAATGGAGGGCAGGTCAGGGTAATCATGTCTGCAGATGCATCATTGCCTTTGTTGTATCTGACGCAGGAAAATAAGACAAGCCCTATGACAGCACCGAATTTCTGCATGCTGCTGCGTAAGCATCTGCAAAATGCAAGAATCGTAGCAGTGGATCAGCCTATGGGACTGGAGCGTATCGTGAAGCTGCAGCTGGAGCATCTCAATGAACTGGGAGATCTGTGTACGAAATATCTGGTCATTGAGCTTATGGGTAAGCACAGTAATATTATTTTCTATGACGATCAGAATATGATCATAGACAGTATTAAGCATATATCAGGTATGGTCAGCTCTGTTCGTGAGGTATTGCCGGGAAGAGAGTATTTTATTCCCAATACACAGGATAAAGAAGACCCCCTTACAGTTTCCAGAGAGGAAATACACAGAGTACTGACAGCGGTATCCCGACCGGTATTTAAGGCAATCTATGGGAGCTTTACCGGTATTTCACCCTGCATAGCCCATGAAGTCTGCTATCGTGCCGAAGTGGATGCAGATAAGCCATCAGGAGAGCTGACAGAGGCAGAGATGGATGCGGTCTGCAGCATCTTCTTACAGATTATGAAAGATGTGAAAGAGGGAAGCTTCGTCCCTAATGTAGTATACGAGAACAACCAGCCGGCAGAATATGCCGCTGTCAGGCTGACTTCCTATGCAGATGACAAGGTTGTACTGTATGATAGTATGTCTGAACTGATAGAGCATTATTATGCTGAGAAGAATATTGTTACCAGAATACGTCAGCGTTCTGTAGACTTGCGCCGTGTAGTGCAGACTGCCATGGAGCGTAATGTGAAGAAATATGATCTACAGGTGAAGCAGCTGGAAGACACACAGAAGAGAGAGAAGTACCGTATCTATGGGGAATTGCTCAATACCTACGGTTATGGGGCAGCAGAGGGCGCCAAGTCTTTGGAAGCATTGAATTACTATACTAACGAGATGATTATGATTCCTCTTGATCCTACTCTGACAGCCGGAGAGAATGCGAAGAAGTATTTTGATAAATATCAGAAGCTGAAGCGTACTTATGAGGCACTGACTACTTTAACACAGGAGACGAAGGAAGAGATTGAGCATCTGGCATCCATCAGTACAGCGCTGGATATTGCGCAGAAGGAAGAAGACCTGGTGCAGATTAAGGAAGAGCTGATAGAGAGTGGTTATATCAGGAGAAAAGGCGGTACGAAACGTGTGAAGATAACCAGTAAGCCTTTTCACTATATCAGCAGTGATGGATTTGATATTTACGTAGGAAAGAATAACTATCAGAACGAGGAACTTACATTCAAGTTCGCAACAGGAAATGACTGGTGGTTCCACGCCAAAGGCATGCCAGGCTCTCACGTGATCGTGAAGACCAATGGAGCGGAAATGACAGACAGAGTCTATGAAGAGGCTGGAAGACTTGCTGCGTATTATTCACAGGCAAAAGGTCAGGAGAAGATCGAGATTGACTACACGCAGAAAAAGAATGTAAAGAAGCCTAATGGTTCAAAACCGGGATTTGTTGTATATTATACGAATTATTCCTTAGTAATTGATTCTGACATCAGTGGATTGCAGCTGGTCAAAGAATAAATAAAATGCCTTGCGGATCAGAATAAGACCGCAGGGCATTTTGTTGTTTACTTTCTGTTTTGCTTTTGAATCAGTATCCATAATCCGGCGAAGATAACAAGACTGATTACAGTAATCAGTATACCGGCATTAAATCCCTCAGGATAGTAGGAGAGCGCTATTGTATGTTCACCCTCTGTCAGATAAGTACTGATCATGGTATCTTCAAAGAGATCTATAGCAGCTTCTTTACCATCAACCAGTAATGTCCATCCTGGTTCATAAGGGATGGACAGAACCAGTTCACCAGGAGTCGTAACTGTAATATGACCATTCATATGGGTCTCATCATAGGAATCTACAGTCATGGTCTGCTGGCTTAGTTTGTCTGTGAATTTGCCAAGGACATCCTCATCTACACTGTAGACAACCAGATTCAGGTCTTCGCCATTTTCAGAGGTCAGAGTGAGGTAAGAACCGGCTTCATGATAACCCAGATCCAGAATGTATTTCTTTTTGATGGTCTTGAAGGTCTTATCTTCAGAACCGTAACGCAGCTTAATGTTATCAATCTTGGTATTGCTGGTATAAGCATACAGGTGGGCAGAAGTTTCCACGTCAACTGTAGCACGTCCACCATCCTGTTCTACTGTGACAGGAAGAAATACATCTTCCTGAATACCCAGAGTGTTTACCAGATAATTCTGACGTTCAATAGGATTAAGCTGATCTACATAACTGACCGTGTCATCCTCATGCATATTCTCTTCCACATCATCTGCGCTGCTGAACAGTTCTTCCAGGGAATCATCTGACGATTGTGGCTGTAAGCTGTCATAAGCGGCGCCTGTCAGAGCATTATGGTGAGCTGTGATGGTAGCCATATCAGAGGAAGATACCATATCGGAAGAAATCATAAATCCCAAAGGCAGGGAATAATTGTTGCGGTACAGATATAATTTTCCTTCTGTATCAGCCAGGCTGAACAGTGTATCATAGCCTCTGTCTATTGTATACAACATGTAGCGGTTAGCCAGTAATGCGGCTGTTATCGGCGTGGCACCGTCATAACAGTAGTATACACGGCTGCTCTTCATACCGTATTTCTCATAGAAATCCTTTACCAGAGCATTGGAGGTGGAAGAGAAGTAGGAGGCAGATGGAAAACCGATCAACATGGCATCGTTCTGTGTCCTGCGTGCAAATTTCTCAAAACGGAAGAAATCGCCGTCCTCTTCTTCCATGGTGCGTTTAGTCAGTGTCTGATAAGAATCATAGTTTGACAAATATGTACTTCTTGATACAGTAGAGACACTGGTCAGATACATATTGGCACCGGATTCTGCGATGACCAGGGCAAAGGTCAGGATTGCCAGTATCTGAGAGGCATTCTGATGCAGTCTGTATCCGTGGATGAGACCGGCATAACATATCAGGAAGATACCTGTGAACAGGAAACATGCTCCTGTAAAGGAATCATCAGTGATCAGCTTCTCACATAACAGGATAAAAGCCAGTACACCAAGGAAAAGTCCCATGATCTCATTACCTGAATGCTCACGGATGTGCAGAAAAGCTTCAAAACACATGGCAAGCAGCAGGAAGATATACAGGAAGGACTGTCTTGCAGGCAATGAGTCAGGATAGTTCAGACCATGCCAGATGAAATTCAGTACATTGGTTGAATAGCTGATCAGGATAAAAGCCAGCAGAATCAGCTTAGGTGCTTTCTCACGGATAGGAATCTTCTTCTGCATGATATAAAGAGGCAGGAGAAGAAATGCTGCGACACCACAGTAAATATTGGGCCAGTGATCCAGTCCGGTCTCTACAGTTACATTGAAGCAGTGCCTTGCCAGCATATCAATGACAGAGAAGTAGGACTTCACTGTTTTAGGAAAATTAATATCACTGAATTCTGTAAATTTCAGTGCTGCAACTTCTGGCAGCAGCAGGATTGCGGCAATACCACCGGCAAGCAGGGAGTAGACTCCGAATCGGATAATGGCTTTTACATAATAATTCTGAAGACGGGCTGGAATTGGAACTGCCAGCAGTCTTGAGATATCCTGATTGTGCGGGTTCCTGCCTGCAAGTAATACGATAAAGTACAGAACCAGAAAGATACAGATCATAATGGACAGATAATAGTTGGACAGGATGGACAGGGCAAGCATCATGCAATAGAGTCTGCCATCTCCCTGTTCTACGAGCTTTTCCAGAGCCAGAATGATGATCGGCGCCAGCACGATGCAGTCCAGCCACATGACATTCCAGCTGTAGGCGGCCATATAACCGGACAGGGCATAGAATGTGGAAAAGAACAAAATAGACCGGGTGTCAGTGTGGAAATGCTTCTTTAAATATACAGCAAAGGTCGTGCCACACAGACCTGTCTTGATGACCACCATATAGGTGATGAATTCCATCAGGTGCCCTTCCGGGCAGAAAATGGCCAGCCAGTTCGTAGGGCTTGCCAGATAGTAGACATACAAAGCCAGAAAGTTGGAGCCGATACCGGTATTCCAGGAATAGAAGAGACTCTCTCCATTTTTCAGTTTATGATAGAATTCCACCAGAAAAGGAAAATACTGATGGTACATATCAATATGCAGGAAAGAACGGTCGCCAAAGGGATAGATTTCACGGATGGCGAAGATTACCAGCATAATGACAGCAGGAATAAGAAAAGCAAATAAATATAACTTGTTGAAAGTAAAACTTTTTTTGGTTTTCATCTTCTTGATCTCCACTTATTTTTGACTGAATATATTATAATACTGTAATGTCATATAATCTTGTAAAGTACTTTTCACATCTTTTACGGGAGTACTGATACCCTGGGCATTTTCAGCACGGATTGCAGTCAGGACAGGGTATTGCCCTTCAAGCTGTGACAGATAATTTCTGTAATCATAGAGAGGAAGTCCTGCGGCACGCAATACGTGACCGCCCAGATAATTGGCACTTGTCTCTACGTTGCTGGCTGCTTCAATGTCATAATTTGCCCAGATGATAAAAGGCACTTTATAACGAAGGGCTTCTTCCTCTTCTGTAAGTGAATCGCCGGATCTGCCATTGAGCTTCCAGACTGGCGCAGCCACAGAATTGGAGGGCTGGTGGTCGCCGAAGAATACAATGATCGTATCCTCATCTGCCTGGGAGAAATACTCTATCAGGTTCTCAAGAGCCTGGTCGGATAATTTGATCAGAGACAGATAATTGGGAAGAATTTTAGAACTTGTGCCTTCTACTGTAATATCAGGATGGAAATTATCATATTCTTCACCGTAGGAAGAATGATTCTGCATGGTGACATTAAAGAGGAAGAAAGGCGTATTGGCGTCTTTCTGCTCATATAATTCGATAATCTTGTCATAACAGGACTGATCGCTGACATATTTACGTATTTTTACCGGATTGACCCAGTCCTTCAGAGAGTAGAAGGTATCAAATCCAAGCAGAGGATATACCTTATCCCGGTCCCAGCCGGAAGCATTATATGGATGCATGGCAATTGTATCATAACCCTTGGATTTCAGATAAGTGGCAATGGAATAATCATTGCTTTTCACATATTGCTGGTAGGCAACACTGCCCTGTGGCAGGAAAGCCATGGTATTACCGGTCAGAAATTCAAACTCTGTATTGGCAGTATTACCACCAAGGACAGACACATTCAGATGCCCTGATATGGTATTGGGAGTGCCTTCCTGCATCAGAGAATGGAGAAAAGGCATATAATCCTCATTCGTTTCAAAATCTCCAAGCACAGACAGATCAGAGAAGGCTTCGTTCATGATAACGATGATATTAGGTGTATGTGCTGCAGATTCTGTATCGCCGGTGTCATAGGAAGCAAGAAGTGCAGCGGCGTCCTCTTTGTTATAGCCGTCAGGCTTCTCTACCACGATATATTTTAACTCCATCAGAAAAGCGACAGCAGTACCGTCACGCTTACTCATAACAGTAGGGGTGAACAGCTTGTCATAGAGCTTGAACCGGGCAACTGTGCTGTCCTGATGCAGCATGGCAGTGAAGCCCCACAACAGTGCAAAGGACGCCAGAACACCACCGACTCTGATACGCCAGTCTTTCTTTAATTCCAGGGTGACTTTAGATTCCAGAAGAATCAGAATCACAAATCCGATCAGTACGAAAACAGTTTCTTTGCTGAGTGTGTATTTGAAATTGTTGGCAACACTGGCAGCAGTACCGATAGACAGGATATCCCAGGGCATGATAGGCGCGGAGCGAAACTCCAGTACGTAGTAATTCGCAAGACCGATTATCATGAACAGGATAGTCTGACAGCGAAGAGCGGTCTTGAGCTTTCCGAACAGGAAGAGCAGAAGTGCCATAATCAACTCAAAGAGTACAATATTGAGAAGCTGGATTCTGATCTTCATGGTAGTGAACGGATTATGTGTATACCACTCAAACAGATATAATATGATAATAGGAAAAAGTAACATGGGAATAATATTTCGCAATTTCTTCATAATAGACCTCCATGCTGTTGCATAACAAAAACAGCTATCTTACAATAGCATTTTTGTTCTGTTCTTTCAAGTCAGTTTGGGAAGTTCTTTTTTGATAGTATTGCGATATTCTGTAGGAGTACAATCCATGTATTTTTTGAATATCTTATTGTAATAGCTGGTATTATTGAAGCCGACAGAACCAGCAATCTCAGATATGGAATCCAGCGGCTTGCGGTGCATTCGCTTGGTTGATTCCAGAATACGGTATTTCATAAGGTATTCAAAAGGTGTTACATTTAAGGTACGTTTGAAACAACGGCAGCATTCGCTTTTACTGACCATGATAGAGCTGGAGATATCTTCCAGCGTTACTGTCTCCATGAAATGTTCCTGTATATAGAGGATGGCCTGCTTCACACGTTGTTCATCCTGAACGGCTGTCTTAGGGACAGAACCGGGAGCGCTTTGGAGAGTGAGCTGATATAGCTGATACCAGATGCGCAGCAGGGCGGATTTGGTCAGAAGCTCGTAGCCATCGTTTTTATCCTGATTAAGAGACAGGATTTCCTGTATACTGGACAGATAAATCGGATAATCAGATTTATCTGGATTGACATACACGTGTTTCAGTGTAGAATTATGGAGCACCGGCGTAATATATTTCTTCTCCAGTTCCAGCTGTCCAAATCCCAGAATAAAAGAGGGATGGACAACGAGAGAATAAAGAGTACATGGCTCTTCAGAGGTTGGTGTGACAAAATGGCGGACATTCTGATTAATGAAAACCAGATCCCCCTGTGAAGCCAGTATGGTTTCTTCTTCGCAGGTAATATAAATCTGACCTGAAACAATATATTCTATTTCGACTTCTTCATGCCAGTGCCAACGGATGAGAAGAGGATCGGTTTCTGAGAAGACGAGACGGGATACCTCTAACGGATAGTCGTTCCGCATCAGACTGCGGCTTCGTTTTGCGTAATAATCGGGGTCTTCAAGTGAGTGGTAATCAGACATGGAATGACTCCTTCCTGTAGTTTAAAGTATGTTATAGACCTATTGGAATAGTTTAACACATTTGTAAGAAAAAAACATGGAAAAAATAAGCCATATATTGTATAATTCTATGTAATACGGCATGTTGATTATTAGATATCTGATATATAAGGCACAAATCGGGAATATAAAATATGAAAAGCAAATTCACAAAATACCTGGAGAATTTTTTTATAATAGCAGTCAGTCTGCTGTTTCTTGTATTTTTTATATTGCAGGTGACAAGCAGGGATGAGTTCTCACCATGGAACAATAAAGTCGAGATCCTGAAGGAAGATGCCGGTCTGCTTCTGGAGGATGGGACGGTAATTCCCATTGAAGAAAAAGATGGGTATTTCATGTATGCGGATGCCAGACCGGGGGAGACACTCACTGTTGTCATGCAGCTGCCGGAAATAGACAGGCAGAACAGAGTGATTTCCGTATTCAGCACGGAACAGGATGTTGGAATATATATAGATGGAGTAGAGCGTATCTATTATAATGACGAAGAATACAGACTGGCAGGAAGCTACAGTGCCAGCCGTTTCGTAATGGTACCGGTTTATGAAGAAGACAGTGGCCATGAGCTGAGGGTTACGTATAAGACGTCTGTTGCATTGTATGCAGGCTCTATGGCGTGTCCCAAGTATGCCAGGGAACAGGATATGCTGTATTGGATATTACTGCGGTATGCTGGACAGATAACTTCTGCGGTCATTCTGCTTGCAGTAGGCATTATCTTTATTCTGTTCAGTGTTGTTTTACGGTATAAAAGACGGGACGACAAAGGCATCGGATATCTTGGCATCTTCTCTATCATAATTGCTGTATGGCTTCTGTGTCAGTCCAATATGCGTGTCTTTTACAGCAGTTATTTAAGCGGCGTGAATCTGATGGCTTTTTATATGATCATCATTATTCCGATACCGATTCTGATGTTTTTTAATAATCTGATGAAATACAGATATCAGAAGCATATCAATCTAATGATTGTGATAACGATTCTGAACACCATAATGTGTCTGGCACTGGAATTCATGGGGATAGCGGATACGATCACAACGATTCCAATCGCCCATGTCATAATTACTGTATGCTGTGTTATATGTCTGACCGATTTCTGCCGATATATGAAGAGTGGGGATATTGTTGAGCCATTTGCAATGATTCTTGGCATGGGATGTTTCTTCTCTGTAGTCCTGATAGAAGAGATCAATCTGTTGTTCTTTAACTGGTTCTTTGTAGGTAAGTACATAGGTTATGGAACGCTGTTTTTTATGATATGTTTCGGTTATGCAGCCTTCCGGAGCTCTGAGGAGCAGGAAAGAGAGTACCGGGAAGCAGTCAGGGCGAACAAGATCAAGAGTGATTTCCTTGGAAATATGTCTCATGAGATCAGAACGCCGATCAGTACAATCCTTGGCATGAATGAAATGATCCTCAATGAGAGCGATAACAGGGAGATCATTGGATATGCCCGGAATATCCGCAATGCAGGAAATATCCTGCTTGCACTGGTAAATGACGTATTGGATTTTGCTAAGATAGAAGCCGGTAAGATGGAGATAACTCCGGTTCGTTATGAATTAAGGAATATGCTCAATGATCTGATGCAGACAATCGGAACCAGGGCATCCATGAAAGGACTGGCAATAGAGCTTGATGTAGAGAAGACGACGCCCAATATTCTATATGGAGACGAAATACGTATCAGACAGGCAGTTACCAATCTGTTGACCAATGCAGTGAAGTATACGCAAAAAGGCGGTATTACACTGAAAGTAAGATATGTGAATGTCGGCGAAGAAGAGCTGCGTCTTTACATCAGTGTGTCAGATACCGGTATAGGAATCCGCAAGGAGGACCAGAACAGGTTATTCCAGTCTTTTGTAAGGCTGGATGAGAACAGAAACCGCAGCATAGAAGGAACGGGGCTTGGGCTTGCAATTACCAGCCACATAATCCGGTCCATGAACGGTAATATTGAGCTGGAGAGCGAATATGGAAAAGGCACGACCTTTACAATCTCGTTCTTACAGAAAATCGTGGATAATTCACCGGTTGGAGACTTTGAAGACTGGTATCGGTATCAGGTAAGACGCCCCAGACAGTATCTGGAGCAGTATGAGGCAGAGGATGTACAGCTGCTTCTGGTGGATGATAATGTCATGAATCTGGAAGTCATTAAGGGACTTCTTGGCAAGACGGGAGCGGTAATAGATGCAGTGGCTAGTGGCAGGGAATGTCTGGAGCTGGTAAAAAAGAAGAACTACGATCTGATTCTTATGGATCATATGATGCCTGATATGGACGGCATTGAGACTTTTCAGAAGATTCAGGAGTCCAGGCCAAAGGGCGGCTGGCGTACGCCTGTTATTGCATTGACGGCCAATGCGGTATCCGGTGCAAGGGAGGAATATCTCCGGTATGGATTTGCAGATTATATTGCAAAACCTGTAGAATACAAGAAATTAATAGAAACCATGAAGAAATTCCTGCCCGATAAGATAAAACTCCGTACAGAGGTTGCCAATACCCAGATACTGTGCGAGGATTATCTGGAAAGAAAGGAAATTCATGTGCAGGAGGCTCTGAAATATACTGCGGGTGATTTTGACCAGTATATACATCTGTTGGAGCTGTTTACGATGGATAAGGACAGGAGTAAGCAACAGGCGCTGACAGAAGCCTATGGGCAGTTCAACTGGAAGAACTACGTTACCTATGTACATGGTCTGAAGAACTGTGCGCGTATGATAGGGGCGGATGATCTTGCAGATATGGCATACGAGCATGAATGCAAGGGCAGGGAGCATGATAAGAAATTCCTGAAACAGAATTTCCATATTTTATTAGACAAATGGAATCATACAGAAGATATCATCCATGAGTATCTGGAGCGGAACTTTAATTCTGAGAATGAAAAGGGCAGCGCAAAACCAGGGCTTTCGGATGAAGAGTGGGGAGAAATAAGAGATAAGATTGTTGCGTATCTGGATGTCTTTAAAAAGAAAGAGGCACTTGGACTGTTAGAGAGTCTTGACAGATATGAATTGGATGCGCGGCAGCAACAGACTGTAGAAGAGGCAGTTAAGGCAGTTAAGAGTTATGATTATGAGAGAGCAATCATGTTGCTTCGGCAATATGAACTGCATTAGGGCTATGAATGAAGGAAGGACAATATAGTATGCAGACAGTAGTAACGCCTGAAGAGCAGAAGAAGGTATTGGAGCTGGAGAAAATGAAGCGCAGTCTGGAATTGCAGCTTCAGGAAATGGCAAGAAAAGTGGAAGAACAGAAACAGCAGATCGCCATGGCAATGCGTGATCCGCTGACTGGTCTGCGCAACAGAGAAGGAGTCGCAGATCAGATCAATACCCTTTTAAAGAAAGAGACCAAAGGAACTTTCTTTATTATGGATATGGATAATTTCAAATGTGTGAATGATACTTACGGACATGTGGAAGGAGACCGGGTATTGGTCCGGTTCTCATCAGCCCTTCGCAAAGTGATTGAATCAGAGGATATCGTGGCAAGACTTGGTGGCGATGAGTTTATTGTATTCAGTCCGGGACTGCATCACAAGAATCTGATAGAGAAAAAGGCAGCACACATTATCAGACGTATTGAGAGAGAACTTGTTACACCGGGGAGACTGATAAAAGTAACAGTCTCTATGGGAATTGCATTGTCTCCAACGGATGGTGCGACATTTGAAGCACTGTATACCAATGCAGACAAAGCATTATATTTTGTGAAAAATGATGGGAAGAATGCCTTTCGTTTCTATGGAGAAACGAATGACAGTAAAATAAAAAAATGTACGCCCAAGGCATCCATTGAAGAAATTACATCAAGGTTAAGGGAGAAGAAAATGGAAGGATCATTTGTAGTAGAATATGGCAATTTTGAGAAAATATATCGTTTTCTGGAGCGAAATATTGCAAGAGAGAACAGAGAAGTACAATGTGTGTTGTTCACGATAGATGAGCCTGAGGCTGAAGTATTTGACAGTATCGCATTGCAGAGACAAATGGAGCATCTGGAGCACGCAATTACCTCTTCTCTTAGAAAAGGCGATGTGACGACGAATTACAGCTCCAGCCAGATGCTGGCACTGCTTATGGATGTCAACCGGGACAATTCCAAAATTGTGGTAGACAGAATATTACAGAAGTATCGGCAGGAGGCTGGAGAAGATGCAATGGAGATTCTTTATGAATCCCAGCCTCTTATGCCTGAGGAACAGGTCTATTAGAGATAAAGGATAAATATATGTATACAGTATTAGTAGTAGATGATGAACCAGCCAATTTACAGATGGTGGAATATACATTAAGTGATGAATATGATGTCGTTCCGGTCAAAAGCGGACAAATGGCATTGAAATATCTGGAGAATAGCATACCGGATCTGATTTTGCTGGATATTCTTATGCCACAGATGGATGGGTTTGAAGTATATCACAGAATCAGAGAGAAAGAAGCACTAAAGGACATCCCTGTTATCTTTCTGACTGCCGCCAATGATGTTGACACAGAAGAGAACTGCTTTGAGATAGGCGCAGTGGATTTTATCGGTAAGCCTTTTGAACCAAAGATTGTACTGCGGCGTGTCAGACGTACACTGGAACTGATACATAAGAATAGTGAGAAGGGATATGTCCTGAAACAGGATAATGTCCGTGATATAGAGACAGATAAAGAAAAGACACTTGCTGTAACAGTAAATGGAATGGATATCCGAATATTCCAGTCGGAGATTTACTATATAGAAGTGTTTAATAATACCTGTATTATCAGGACTGTGAACCGGGAACTTTCAGTAAGGGAGACGCTTGACCGTATGCAGCAGAGACTGGATGGGCATTTTGTCAGGGCAGGCAGAAGCTATCTGGTCAATGTAAGGTATGTTGCAGAGCTGGCTGATGATATGGTAATCATGCAGAATGGGAAGAGAATTAAGCTTCCAAGACGTAATAAGAAGGAAATCGGTCAGGAGATCTTATTAAAAGCCGGACATTTAAATATATAAACATTTGTTGCCATTTACCACAGAAAAAGACCATTCACCACAAAACTATTGAGATTCTCTTGCTTTTCTGTATACTGTAACTTGTGGATAAGAGGGATAAAGAAAAGAGAGAGAAGAGAGCAAATAGTAAGTGGTTCACGTATTGAACCGAATCCGTGCGACAAAGGATGGTTGTAATGAGGACGATATTAGCCGTAGATGACAGAAAAGAAATATTAGCTGGAATTGAGCAGCTTCTGTCCGGGGAATGTCAGGTCATAGCCGTGAGCAGCAGGGCAATGGCACTGAAATTCCTACAGCAGAGATTACCGCATCTCGTACTGGTGAATACTGAGATGGCGGAAATGGACGGTTTACGACTATACGTTGAAATGAGGGAGAACGAGAAGTGGGAGAAGATACCGGTAGAGAAAATTACATATCCTTTTGATGCAGCTGCATTGAAACAACGTGTGGAGATGTTGTTACTTGAAGGTGCGCAAGAGGATAACGCCTATCTCCCAGTGATCAAAGATGGAAGGATCACAGAGATACCGGTAGATCAGATTG
>OMGW01000542.1_pt1 | contig 14051 bp, 20 predicted proteins | sample 1646131 | NCBI WGS metagenome assembly OMGW01 (sample SAMN05578588, study PRJEB25193) | human gut metagenome | biome: Human Microbiome; feature: human-associated habitat; material: feces | host: Homo sapiens | place: USA:Birmingham
TGACCAGCAAGGAGCCCAACGGCAAGCTGCTGGACTTCATGATGGGCGAGACCCGTTTCGCTTCTCTGACCAGAACCTTCCCCGAGACTGCCAAGGTCCTGTTTGCCGAGGCCGAGGAGTTCTGCGCTCAGCGCTATGCCAAATACAAGCATCTGGCTGAGCAGTAATTGTCGGTCAGAATCAGCACGAAACGTGAAATTGGTGTGAAAGCAAACCTTGCTTTCTGATGTAATCTCGTCTTGTATGGGTACAAGCTCAAATGCAGCAGCGACTCAGGAAAACAACTGAGGTTACATATCCGTTTTCTGTTTTTACTCTTACCATACTCTCTCCGCATAAAAGGCTCTCTGGCATATTGCCAGAGAGCCTTTTGCATATAATTGGGAAACGATCATGATGTACCGCTGTGCCGCGTTACCCGCAAGGGCAGCGTATTCGATCATCATGCATTCCGCAACAGCAGGTTGCTTGTCATACCGATAACTTTGGGGTATGATGACCGTGAGGTGATGATCGTATGGATACAAAGGATATGATTCTGGAACTCAGGACAAAGATGGGACTGTCACAGGACGAGCTTGCGGAAAAGGTATTTGTGACCCGTCAGGCGGTTTCCCGCTGGGAAAACGGTGAAACAACGCCGAATATCGAAACCCTGAAGCTGCTCTCAAAGCTCTTTGATGTCTCCATCAATACACTGCTCGGCTCACCGAGACAGCTTATCTGTCAATGCTGCGGGATGCCCCTTGCAGACGGGGACATCAGCAGGGAGACAGACGGCTTTTTCAATGAGGAGTACTGCAAGTGGTGCTATGCTGACGGCGAGTATATGTACCACGATTTAGACGATCTGATCGAGGTCTGCGTGCAGAACATGGCCAGCGAGGAATTTCCCGCCGAACAGGCGCGGGCCTACCTGAAGAATACGCTGCCAAAGCTCAATTACTGGAAGCGGTATGAAAATCTCGGCGGCGCGGAAGCCTTTGCGCAGTATAAGCAGACGCTGATGGATGAATTCAACGATCTGCATATTGACGGGATGCCCAAGGTGGAAAAGCTCAACGCGCTTGTGGGCAAGTATATCAACCTTGCATACCGCCTTCCCAACGGAAAAATCGTCAAATTCCTTGACGATCAGGCGACCTACCTCGGCAACCAGCTGGAATGTGAGTTTGGCGGCGACCGCTGCTTCGGCATTGCCGCAAATATGGATTTTCTGCTGGTCTGCACCTATGAGGAAAACGGTAAAAACCCGGAGCTGGTCGTTTACAAGAAAAGATAGCAAAAATCAGATGCACGCCGTGAGACGTGCATCTGATTTTCTTTGACTGAACAGGCTGACGGAAAAGGGCACGTCTGTGTGCCGATCCTGCAGGGAATCTGCCAGCGGGCAGGCATGTTCTGCAAGGACGCGGCCAAAACGCCCATGATCCAGCGCCAGCGGTGTGATTACCGAGCAGGTATTTGACTTGGATCGATCACACACCAGAAGCCGGCTGCACCTTCCGTGATGCGAACGGCCTTTTTGCAGTGAAACCTATCAAAAATTGACAATATGGCTCAAATCAGGTAGGATTGCAGAGAGAAAGCAGCTGGCTTTTGCGGGGAAGAACGTATTCATGGAGGCATCTGATGAGTGAAATGATAGAGAATACAGGCATGGACCGGAAGAAATTGGAAACGTTCATCTTGGAAACCTATCCGGCAAGCGCGGACCGTCCGTGGCTCCAATATCCCAATTATGAGGTGTTCCGCCACAGCAGCAATCAAAAATGGTTTGCGGTTATTATGGATCTGCCGAAAAGCAAGCTCGGACTGCAGGGCGAGGAGCGGGTAGACGCTGTCAACTTGAAATGCGGTCCCATTCTGGCAGGCTCGCTGCTGATGGAGAACGGCTTTTTTCCAGCCTATCATATGCAGAAGGACAGTTGGATTACCGTTGCACTGGATGGCAGTGTGGCGGATGACAAAATCAAAATGCTGCTCGATGTAAGCTATCAGGCAACAGCACCAAAAGTTCGCAAAAAGAAGGGCTGACAGCTTTTAGAATGAAACCGGCAAACAAGTGGAGGAGAAGCAGATGCAGGTCAACGAATATCAGAAAGAGGCTATGGCAACACTGAATCCCGCCTTAAATCAAAAGGATGTGCTCATCAACAGCGTCATGGGCTTGTGCGGCGAATCCGGAGAAGCCATTGATCTTGTAAAGAAATGGCTGATGCAGGGGCATGAGCTGGACAAGGAACACCTGATCAAAGAGCTTGGCGATGTTGCGTGGTATCTGGCGGAGGCCGCCACCGCTCTGGATGTCCCATTGGAGACCGTTTTTCAGGGAAACCTGGATAAGCTGCGCCAGCGGTATCCCAACGGCTTCGACACCGGAGCCTCAGTGAATCGCAAGGCGGGAGACCTGTAAGATTTAGGCGGATTCCGCAGCTTCGCTCAAATGCACCAAGCCGTTGCAACGCAACGGCTTGGTGCGTTTCTATATTTGCGTGGCAAACGGCGCCCGTTTTAGATCATACTCTGCGATCTTGGGCGGGCCGTGCTATTTGACGGGTAATTCTACGAAAAACGTATTGCGGCCGTTTTTGCTCTCCGCCCAGATCCGGCCCCGGTGCCGCAGGATGATGTTCCGGGCGATGGAAAGACCCAGGCCGTAGCTGCCCCGCTGGGTGTGTGCCTCGTCGGCACGATAGAAGCGCTTGAAAATATTTTGCAGGTCCGCCTTGGAGATCTCCGGGCCGGGATTGGACACTGCCAGACGGCACCGCCCGCCGCAGCGGGTGAGGGTGACGGAGATCTCGCCGGAGGGCGCGGCGTATTTCCGGGCGTTGTCCAGAAGAATGTCTACCGTCTGCCGCAGATGCTGCTGGCTGCCCCGGACAGTGATATTTTCCTGAATGTCCGCAGTGAGGGTGTGGCCCGCTTCAAAGAATACCGGCTCAAAGGGGAGGACCGCGTCGCTGATCAGACGGCTCAGGTCCACCTGTGAAAAGATCAGGGTACTCTGGCCGCTGTCGGTACGGGCCAGATCCAGCATTTCCTCAATGAGCTGGCGCATCTGCCGGGACATGGTGAGAATGTGGGCGGCGAACTGGCTGCGGCGGGTCTCGTCAAAATCCGGGCTGTTCAGAAGCTCCGCGTTGGTCATGATGACCGTCAGGGGCGTTTTCAGCTCGTGGGAGGCGTCCGCCACGAATTGCCGCTGCTGCTGCCAGACGGTCTCCACCGGTTTTACCGCCCACCGTGCCAACAGCCAGCTGATGAGCAGAAAGGCGGCGAAGCACAGCACCCCGATGGCGGCGCAGGTCTCTGTCAGATTTTTCAGAGTGGCCCGTTCGCTGGACATATCTGTGAAAGCGATGCGCTCCCCACGGGGCGTGACGCTGCGGCAGTACCGCAGGCCGTATTCCCGGAGGACACCGGCAGGAGCGTCGGCGTCGGTGGCCGCGTCCGCCAGCGTTTTCAGGAACTCCTGATCCGTCAGGTCATAGTATCCGCCGCCGGAGGCGGTGAGACCGCCGTTTCCATCCAACTCCAAAACGAAAAAGGGGAGGTGGACCTCCTGCGGCGGACTGCCGGGGCGATTGGGGTGAAAGGCATCCGACGCTACGCTTTGCAGCATGGCCTCGCTCTGTGTTTCCAAGCCCTGACGGGTCAGATGATACACCATGCCGAAAATGGCGGTGAGCATGAGGGTGACGATGAGCATATTGACGCAGATGAATTTCAGTCGCAGCTTTCGGATCATTCTGCCACCTCCAGATGGTAGCCCAGGCGGCGGATGGCCTCGATCTTCAGATCAGAGCCGATGCTGGTGAGCTTTTTCCGGAGAAATCCCACATAAACCTCTACGTGGTTTTCCACGGCGTTGGAATCGTAGCCCCACACCTTGGCCAGGATCATCTCCTTGGACAGCACCCGGCCCTTGCTTTGCAGGAGAAAGCGTATGACGTCGAATTCCCGGGCGGAGAGACGGACGCTGTTTTCCCCGCATACCAGCGTGCAGGAGGAAAGGTCCAGGGCGGTGTTGCCCATCCGCAGCTCGTCCACCTGATCTCCCTGACGGCGAAGCAGAGCGTTGACGCAGGCCAGCAGCTCCCTTGAGTCAAAGGGCTTGGTGAGGTAGTAGTCCGCCCCGGCGTTGAGGCCCTGAATGCGGTCCTCAATGTCCGACCGGGCGGTGAGCATCAGGATGGGCGTAGCACAGCGGTCCGCCCGGACCTGCCGGGCCACCTGAAAGCCGTTGAGCTTGGGCATCATCACATCTAAGATCAGCAGATCGTAGATCCCCAGCTCCGCGTACTCTGTGCCCGCTTCGCCATCGTACACCGTTTCCACGTCAAAGCCCTTGTGTTCCAGAATGGCGCGGATAGATTCCGCCACCAGCTTTTCGTCTTCAATGACCAGTACCTTCATAGGCCGCTCCTCGGTTCGTTTTTTCTTACCATAATCCATTTTTCTGAAGTGAAACTGAAAACAATGGAAATTTTTTCAGGAAAGTTTATCTTTTTTTCAGCGTCGGTTCAGCATGGGGTGTTACTTTGATAGATAGCTGAATTTGCCTATATACGGAAACCCGCCAGAAATGGCGGGTTTCTTCTATTTTGCAAAGGAGTTGGTACTTATGAAAGACATCACGGAATTCAAGGCATGGCTCAACAAAGAAATCAGCCAATACCCGTTGATCGCAAAGAGTAATCCGCTCTCACTGAATGAACTATGTTATGTTCTTCGGCTCAGCGGAAAGGATTTTGCTGTTTGCTGGAATAACGACAGTGGGTTCAGTTGCATTCCTTCCATCGCAGAATCCTATATCCCGTCTCGTGACTTGTCTCTGAAAGTGAAGCTCGTGGACTACGATTCCGCAGATGAATCAGAAGACATCGAGGGCTGCCTGCGGGTCGAAATTATCCGCAAGGTAATTCGCTCGAGTGCCGACATCGAAAAGGCTCTTGAAGATTGGGGACGCGAACTTACGGAAATCCACACACTGCTCGGCTGCTGCGAACTGTTGGCTGGAATGGCGGAGGAGGCCGCGGAGCTGTCCCAAGCGGCTTTGAAACTGCGCCGAACGATTGACAAGAGCAACCCCACGCCGGTGAGCACAGGCGAAGCCTCGCACAAGCTAAACGAGGAGTTTGCCGATGTGGTTCTGTGTGCAGCGGCGCTGGGGCTTGACCGTGAAGAAGTTGAGCGGTTTATCAGAGAGAAAGCCGCTCGGTGGTCCATGAGATTGGAGGTTGACGAATGAATGATTAAGGAAATGACAATTAACGATGCCACCCACAAGTGGGTCGGCGAGTTCAACGCTATCCCGCAGGGTATGATTGAACGGCTCATGCGGGCGGCTCCCGACGAGTGGGAGGAACTCACCCTCCCCCGCGCAGGCAGCAGGGTTCACGTTTTTGACCTGCCTGACAGCTGTGACACGCGGGAACACCTCGGTGAAATCGTGGCGTATGCCGCAGACCTCGACAAGTATCGGGTGGATCTGGACGGCGGCCCGTCCATCCTTGTGGAGCCTGATAATTTGGAAGTCGTAGACGAAGATACACTCCCGATGTGGGGAACGATGTGGAGCTTCGGCGATTCCTGCGACAACTACTGGCTTGAATATGCGGACGGCATTCGGGTGATGTCCGACTGCGGGTTCCGCATTTACCGGCACGAGGAGTGGGGCCATTTCTTTGGCATTGACGGCGCGGGGTACGACTTTTACAGCGAGCACTGGATTCCGCTTTACAAAAGGCGTGGATTGCAGTGGCACGACCCCGCCGCAGAAAAAGCCGAGGAAATGCGCAACAGGGGCTACCAGATTGCGAAGCTCGGTGGCAGGAATGTGTGGGTTGATAAGAATGGCGATTTCATCGAGGAGGTGCGGGAATGATTACGCTGATTGAAGCCGTAAAACTGTGTCGCATACCCGAAGATGAATCCGTTTATTTGCGGAAGTGTGGCTCTGACCGTTTCGATTACACTCTTTTCACCCCGCGTGAGATGAGAAATAGGCTTGATATGCGGGCGATAAAAGTCCACGCAATTTTGGTGAGATTTGAAGCATTTGGCCCGGATTTTATGGGCATGGAGTTTGAAGTAAGTGGGTGGAGGTGAACGAAAATGATGGACCCGAAGATGGCGATTCATGTTCTTCAATGCGGTAGCTGGTGGGATAGCCTGCTGGATGACATTTCTGATGCAGATATGAACCCGTTGCAGGATGCGCTTGATGCCGCCATCGATGCTCTCGAAAAGGAGTGCCAAAAAATACATCTGCCCGATATACCATCAACAAAGGCTGACCGAATCAGAGCTATGGCCGATAATGAGCTGGCAGAATATCTTTGCGGGTTTACCTATTGCTGTGAGTGTAATCACCGTAATAACTGCGATGGCGACAACGGGTATTTGAAGTGGCTTCAACAGCCAGCAGAGGAGGGACGACAATGAACCGCAACACGGCTGACCGCATTATCGTCACGAGCAATGCTCGCATGGAGCGGGTTCTGAATTGGTATTTCGACAATTTCAAATGGCTTGACCGTGAGAAGTTTCTGGCTCCGATGGAATCAGGCGTGGTGGAGCTTTGCGAGGAGCAAATCGAATTCACATTCGAGAACAAGGGCGGCTGGGTAGAGATGGCGGTCTACATCACCGTGAAGCCGAACCTCCCGCCGGTTGTGGTGTTCGACTACGACCCCGCCACCACGGAAATTCGGAACCGCCGCATCGCTCCGATGGGCAGTCAGCCGGTTGTGGATCAGGAGCTGCTCAGCGTTCTCCTCTCGATGGATGACACGTGCAGGAAAGAGGCTCGGAAGTACCATGCGCTCATGCTGTTCATGGCCTACTACCGGGAGGAGGTCAAAGTTGAGCAGCGCATTGAACGCCGTCCAGCCAAACACAAGAAGAAAAAGCGTACAGCACAGGTGCGGCAGCCGCTCATTCGCCGCATTTATACCGTGACCGATTTCGACAGCACGGCGCTGGTGAAGCCTGAACAGGCGAAGCGCGGCTACACCAAACCCGACCACGAGGTCAACGTCCGAGGCCATCTGCGTCGGTACAAGTCCGGCAAGGTGGTTTGGGTCAAGCCCTCGGTCAAGTATAAGGGCAAGACAGCCCACCACAAAGAATATGAGCTGTAAAGGAGGAGCCAAAATGAAAGCAACAGGACAGATTCATCGGATTGATGACCTCGGCAGGGTCGTTATTCCGAGAGATGTTCGCAGGAGCCTCGGCATCCGCGAAGGTGATGCCTTTGAGATTTTTACCACGGAGGACCGGAGAGGTGTGGTCTTCCAGAAGTACAGTTTTGACACGCCGATTGCGGATGCGTTGAAGTGCCTCCGTGTGGCGGTTGAGGAGAGCGAGCTATCCTGCCGCATGGAGTTTTTGCAGAGCATCACTGAGCTTGAAGCCCGACTGAAATTGGAGGAAGATAAGTAATGGAGTTTTTGAAGTTTATCTTTTCCAGCCCGTGGATTTGGCTTGGCTTTCTGATTCTGGTCTGCTGTGTTCTGAAATACGCAGTGGATCTGGTGAACGCCCTCCGCGCAAAGCGGAAAGTTCACACGTTCAAGACGAGCGACGGCAGCTGGCAGGTGCTTGTTGAGAACGCTACGCACAACGACGTTGAGGCCGCGATGGTCCGTCAGGAATTGCGCGAACATCTGCGTGAGCAGTTGAAAGATAAGGAGGTAGACCAAAATGATTAAAAACTTTGAGCCGCAGCCCTACGATGGGTTGAACCCGCTGCCGAGTTATGTAACGAACGTCTCATCGTTCACGCTGACCGGCTCGGTTCCGGGCGGCTATGAAATCACTCTTGCAAAGCTGACGGTTGGCGAATCGGTGAGCGCGGGCAACCCGCTCTCCCACGCCCTGTTTGAGAGCTTTGACGACCACGGGCGCAGAATGAAAGCCACCAGAACCCGTGTGAGCGGGTTTGACCGCGAGTTTGTTGCGGTCAAGAGCGCGATGTCCGGGTGTGGCTTTGCGTTCCACCCTGCTCTGCCGGGGGCTTGTGAGACGATACTTTACGCGCTTGGGGAGTTTTTTCAGGCGCAGAACCCTGAGATAGCGGAGGTGGCCGTCGTGTCACAAAGCTGTCATTGACCCGTCATATAGGAGAGTGATAAAATGATACCGTCGGATCTTATAATTACACACGCGCCCATGCACCTGCACTTGGAGATTTTGAAGAAGTGCAACTTCTTCTGGCTCCGAGACATCCGCAACGTGGATATATCGCAGTGCTGCGCAAAATGCTTCATCGGCGACAAGGACAACCGCGTCTATTATGGAACGCTGCACAAGTCCAACGCCGTCGTTGACATTACCGTCAAACAGCACCCACACGCCAAAGCATACTACCTTTGCGGTTTGAGCGACGGCTTTGTGTGGGAGCTGAACACTCACGTGGCATTCGTGCCTGACAGCAATTCCGAAGTCAGAGTTGAGAACGACAGAATCAAGCTGCACATCACGAATGCCCGCCGCATCCACTTCTGGGACTATGTGCCGAACCCTCCGGGGAATTACACCAAAGAGCAGCGGTCTTGCCGCAACTGGATATTCGCAAACTACCTAAAGGATGGGATGCCGTTATGATCGTTAGCGCAAGCAGGCGGACTGACATCCCGGCACTGTTCTCCGAGTGGTTTTACAACCGTGTTGGGAAAGGATTTGTCCTCCTTAGAAACCCATACAACCCTCTACAAGTCGGGCGTGTTTCACTCACGCCCGACAAAGTAGACGGGTTCGTTTTTTGGACCAAGAATGCCGCGCCTATGCTCAACAGGATTCACGAGCTGGACGCATTCAAATATTATTTCCAGTACACCATCACGCCTTACGGTCGGGATGTCGAGAAGAACATCCCCGACAAGCATGAGGTCGTGATACCGGCGTTCAAGAAAATCGGAGCCGATAAAGCCATCTGGCGATATGACCCGGTGTTCTTGAATGACCGCTACACTTGGGACTACCACATTCAGGCGTTCACGAAAATCGCGGAGGAATTGGAGGGCTACACCTCAAAGGCCGTTATGAGTTTCGTGGATTCGTACCGCACGGTAGACCTCAGACCGCTGAATATCCAGCCGCTCACAACTGAGCAGCAGACGGAGCTGGCGCAGCAGCTATCCGAGATAGCCGCCCGGCACGGGATTGTCCTCTCCTCCTGCGCGGAGGAGCTGGGGCTGCCCCATTCCAGCTGTGTAGACGGCAAGATGTTCGGCGTTGATAAACCGAAAGACCGCAATCAGCGCGGGCTGTGCCAGTGCGTTGAGAGCGTCGATATTGGCGCATACAGCACCTGCCGCAACGGTTGCGCCTACTGCTACGCAAACCACTACGGCTACGTTCAGGACCCGCCTGACGCGGACTGTGACCTGCTTGGGCCTCCGCTGAACGGCAACGAAAAAATCAAGCAAAGGAATTGATACCATGATTGAGAAAGTAAACCCGTCCCACCCGGACAAAATCGCCGACAGGATTGCCGGCGCTATCGTGGACTTGGCCTATCAGGTTCAGGATGACCCCAAGGTCGCAGTTGAAGTCCTCATCGGGCATGGCGTGTGCCATGCCATCGTCGAGACCTCCGCTCCCATGCTCCGGCCAGAGGTGCTGAGGGCGATCCATAACGCCATCCACCGCATCGCGGGGTTTGTGCAAATCGACCTCTGCATTGTTCCGCAGGACGCCCACCTCGCTGATAACCAGCAGGCTGGTTTCCGCTGCGGCGACAATGGCATCTTCAAGGGAATGCCGCTGACCGAGGAGCAGAAGACGCTCTCCCGCGTCGCCCGCGACATCTACCAGAAGTACCCCTGCGACGGAAAATACATTCTGAGCGGGGATAAGCTCATCATTTGCCAGAGCAACGCTGCAAGGGCTGACATCGAGCGGCTGTACCCCACCGCAGAAATCAACCCGCTCGGCGATTGGACCGGTGGCACAGATGTGGACACCGGCGCCACCAACCGTAAGCTCGGTTCCGACATGGCTGATTCCGTGACCGGAGGCGGGCTGCACGGCAAGGACCTGTCCAAAGCCGATGTGTCCGTCAACATCTACGCTTTCCTCAAAGCGCAGGAAACCGGCAAGCCGGTTGAGCTGTGCTGCGCCATTGGAGACGACGAGATTGACGGAAAGCCCTACCACGAAATCGTGGAAATCGCCCGCAAGTTCATCAAGGACGCGGGAGGCTTCGAGGCGTTCGCCGAGTGGGGCCTGTTCTAAAACCTAATACAGTAAAACATGGGAGCTGTACGAGTGTGTGCAGCTCCCTTTTTTATGCTCAGTTACAAGGAGGACGAAACATGGAGATTGTCTACAAGAGGGTTGACGACCTCATTGAGTATGAGGGAAACGCCCGACGGAATGACGCGGGCGTGGCAAAAGTCGCCGAGAGTATCCGTGAGTTTGGGTTCCTGAACCCTATCACGATTGACCCGAACAACGTCATAATCGCAGGGCACACCCGCCTGAAAGCCGCCAAGCAGCTGGGGATGGAGGAAGTACCCTGCATCGTTCAGAATCTGTCCGAGGAGGACGCAAAGCTGGCTCGTATCATCGACAACAAGAGCCACGAGTATTCTACGTGGGATGTCGGCAAGCTGCATCAGGAGCTGAACGGCATCGGCCTTGACTTCAAGACCACGTTCTTTACCCCGAACCGTGACCGCAAGTTCTTCAAGGACAACAAGTTCCTCATTTTTGGCAACAACGAGCTGCCTATCACCGAGGACGAGTACGCCCGCCTGAAAGCGGTTTACGATGACTACATCAGCAAAAATAAGACCTATCTGGGCTTTGTCATGTTCCTGACGGGAGGTGAGGCAGAATGAATATCAGAGAAATTTCCGTCTCTCGACTGAGAGATTACGAAAACAACCCGCGCAACAACGACCTCGCGGTTGAAAAGGTCAAGTACAGTATCGAGCGGTTCGGTTTCCTGTTCCCTGTTGTTGTGGACATGAACTACACTATCGTTGCCGGCCACACTCGTGTGCGCGCCTGCCGTGAGATGGGTATTCAGACCGTCCCCTGCATCGTAGCGGACGAGCTGACTGACGAGCAGATCAACCTGTTCCGTCTGGTGGACAACAAGACCAGCGAATACAGCGATTGGGACTTCGAGAAGCTCAAGGAGGAACTCTCCCTCGTTGACCTGACGCTCGATGAAAACCAGCTCTTGCTGGAACGCTTTGAGCTGACCACAGAGGTGTTCGACATCGAGCCTGAGCAGGCCGAAATCAAAATCCCCGCTTTCAACTTTATGGGTGTCAACGACAGACCCAAGTCCAAGAAGCCTACCGTCCATACCATCGACAGCAACTCTATCATTGGAGAGGAAAATGATGCAGTTGAGGACAAGGATGATGGAATTGGCTCTGCACCGGAGGTTTCGTATCACGAGCCTGTGATCCATGCCGACGCCCCTGCTCCCGCTCCTGCGCCTGCCGACAGCCCCGCCGCTCCTGTTGCGGAGAGTGCGGTTCCTGCTGCTGATGATGGTGAGCCTAAGAAAAAGGAATCTAAGGCGGTCCTGCCGTTCTGCCAGTTCCGCTTTGGCGATGTGTCGTTCTTCATCTCTCAGGTGGAGCTTGACCGCATGAACGCCAAGTATCAGGAGTACATTGATTCCGGTGCAATCTTGAGCGGCAGCTTTGCCGATTATCTTCTGAAAGGAGTGGAGAACCGTGATTGATTTCGTAGAGAAAGTGCCTATCGGGGAGGTCACGGGGTCTGAGTACAACCCCCGCTCCATTACCCCGGAGGCGTTAGAGGCATTGCAGCACAGCATTCGCCGTTTCGGTATGGTAAAGCCGCTCATCGTCAACGCCACCAATAACGTGATTACCGCCGGCCACCAGCGAAAGAAAGCTGCGACGGCGATTGGGCTGGAATATCTGCCGTGCATCAGAATCAACAGCCCGAATTTGCAGGACGAGATCCTGTTCAACCTCATGCACAACTCCATCGAGACGAGCAAGACTTCTGTTCGCCTTGAGGAGTTCACAGTGGGCGGCTACCATTACTGCCCGTCCGACAAGGTACACATCGAGAGCGAGCCGAAGAATGTGCTTATCTGCTCCGAAATCACGAAGCTGATGTCCCGCTACGGCGAATGGGGCAGCGTCGTGACCGACGGGGATGGAAACGTCATTCTTAACGCCGAATACGCCTACTGCTCCAAGAAGCTGGGCTACGGCGTTCTGAGCTACGCCATTCCGAACGAGGACGTTGCCGAGTTCCTTGAGTGCATGGGCATCGAGTACGGCAAGTACAACTTCGACAACCTCGGTGTTAAGACCTACCACCAGTTCTTAGCGCAGCCTAAGCGCCTGAGTACCGATGGCCGGCAGTCCAACGCCTCTGTCCTGTACGAGAAGTATGTCATCCCCCGCTTGCAGAAGTCTGACAGCCTTATCGACATCGGCGCGGGACGCATGGCTTACCCGAAGATGCTCAAGTCTAAGGGCTACAATATCCACGCCTACGAGCCGTCCCTGATGGTGAAAGGCGCGAACAAGCTGGATATGAAAGGGATCATCGCCAATATCCTCAACGCCGAGAAGCAGGTCAAGGCTCACGGGCTGTTTGACTACTGCGTGTTGGAGGCGGTTATCAACTCTGTGGTGGACGATGAGTTTGAAAAGGCCGTGCTTACGACCTGCAACGCCGTCCTGAAATCCACAGGTACGCTGATTACCTGCACCCGCAACCTTGCCTACGTCGAAAAGGCATACGACAAGACGAAGCTGTCTGCCGGAGCGGGCGACTGTCTCTGGTATCTGGACGACAAGAATTACACCCTCGGCGTGACAAACGGCATCGTTTTCAAGCAGAAGTTCCACACCCGTGAGAGCTTTGTCGCCCTCCTCGAAAACTACTTCGACAGTGTAGCGGTACTCGCCTGCAACGCTGGCTACATCTACTGCGCCTGCTCGCTACCCAAGCAGTTGCCGACGGAAGTTTACGAGGAGTATCTGGAAAAAGAGCTGAACATCGAGTACCCCGGCGGCTTCAAGCATAACAAGCACGGCGGTCTGATGCACGAGCTGCTCGAAAAGGTAGCGGAGAGGTATGTCTGATGCCAAGCGTCAGAGAAAGGACTTGTTTGAACAGTGGGTAGAAGCCGGTGAGGTAGAAAACAATCTCGCCATCATCCAGTCTCTGTCTATGCAGGGCAAGTCTATGGAGGAGATTGCCGACGTATTCGACATCACACGACGGACACTACAAAAACTCCAAAAGGAGCACCCCGCTTTGGAAAAGGCAATCAAAGCGGGGCGCCTGTCTGTTGTGGCGATGTGCCAAAACAAGTTAATGGAGCGGGTGTCCAGTGGCGACACGACCGCTATCATTTATGCGCTCAAAGTCTACGGCGGTGATTTCTTTAACGACCGAAAAGCGGTCGAGGCGAAGATAACCGGCACGCCGGTTTCTGTTCAGCCGCAAGTTCAGATCTACCTGCCTGAGAGAGATTCGGAGGTAGGTGACGCACGTGAGAAAAAAGACGGAAAAAACAAGTAACAAACCAATCATTATTCGGCCTCAGCAGGGCAAGCAGGAGATGTTTCTGCGCTCTCCCGCTGACATTTGCATTTACGGCGGCGCAGCTGGCGGCGGCAAGACTTACGCCCTCCTGCTTGAGTGTCTGAGACACATCGACAACAAGCTGTTCGAGGCTGTAATCTTCCGACAGTCCCGTCCGCAAATTATGAGCGCCGGTGGTCTTTATGCCACGAGCCAAGAAATATACCCGCATTTGGGTGCGTCCAGCGTTCTTACGCCGAACGTCCAGTGGAGATTTCAGTCTGGTGCAAAGGTCACATTCGCTCACATGTTCTATGAAAAGGAGAAATATAACTGGCAGGGTTCCCAGATACCGCTCCTGATGTTTGACGAACTTGTCCATTTCACGGAGAGCCAGTTCTTCTATATGTTCTCCCGTAACCGTTCGACCTGTGGGGTTCGCCCCTACATTCGAGCGACCTGCAACCCCGACGGCGAAAGCTGGGTGGCTCGGTTCATCG
>OMGW01000544.1_pt1 | contig 14033 bp, 9 predicted proteins | sample 1646131 | NCBI WGS metagenome assembly OMGW01 (sample SAMN05578588, study PRJEB25193) | human gut metagenome | biome: Human Microbiome; feature: human-associated habitat; material: feces | host: Homo sapiens | place: USA:Birmingham
GGTATTCTGCGGATATGCAAGCGAAACCGGAATCCCCCTTGAGCACAAGAACTCCAGAGGATACCGTTGTGTTAATAAGGAGGGCAACTCGGCAGAATACCGTTTGTCGCATGATTTCAAGACAGATGTGGCAAAAATCACCTTTGTGACACAAGAGGCGGCAGATATAAATGTGATGCTGTCAGTACTCTATGCCCTGTTAGAGGGATTGTCCCGCGAGATGGGGATAGAGCGCACCGACATCAAAGGATGTTTGTTCTACACATCTGTGGATGGGTGTATGATCTTTTCTGTAGTTCTATATGATGCAGTCGCTGGTGGTGCAGGCCATGTTCGCAGAATTGTGACAGCGGACGGGCAAGCATTCCAACGAGTCCTCGCAAAAGCAATTTCCGTTGTAGACAACTGCGATTGCGACTCGTCTTGCTACAGATGCCTAAGAAATTACTACAACCAAAAAATCCACGACAATCTGAATCGAAACCAAGCTTCCGCGTTTTTACACCAGTGGGTGGGAAACATGAACCCATTACCGATGGAAACAATTGAATAAAAGATTTTCCCTCTGCCATATAGCAGAGGGAAAATCTTTTTGGTACGCCCGACTGGATTCGAACCAGCGGCCTACAGAGTCGGAGTCTGTCACTCTATCCAACTGAGCTACGGGCGCATATTTGGTTGTGGGTTTCTGCGATAGTCGTCAAATAGTAGTCAACGACCACCCATTTTTTCTCTGCCGTTCCCGCAAACGCAGGTGCGGCAAGGCTTTGCGCCATATCTCAACTGGAGACACCTGAAATGTCGGAGTCTAACGCTCTATCCAACTGAGCTACGGGCGCATATTTGATTGTTCCGGCAAGAGATATTCCACTCACATGTCGCTCGATAGTATAACAGATTTTTTCGGTCATGTAAAGCCTTTCTTAGTAAAAAATTTTTATCCCGGCAAAGATTGTTAAAAAATTTGACAAGTCCGGTTTTTTATTTTAAAATAGTGATAACATATTTTTTCAAAGCAGGTGGATCAAATCATGAAAAAAGAAAATATCTCGGACGCCGTCATTCGTCGGCTTCCCCGGTATTACCGGCAGCTGACCGATCTTTATCACCGTGGCATTGTCCGCACCTCCTCCCACTCTCTGGGGCAGGAAATGAATATTACCGCTTCTCAGATCCGTCAGGATTTCAGTTGTTTCGGTGAGTTTGGCCAGCAGGGATATGGATACAACGTTGAAGAACTTCGCTCCGAGATCGGTCACATTCTGGGTGTGGACAACGATCACCATCTCATCATGATCGGTGTCGGCAACCTGGGCCGCGCATTGCTGAACAACTTCCCCTTTGAAAACACCGGCTTCACCGTGGACGCCTCCTTTGACGTCTCTCCCGATGTGATCGATACACAGATCAACGGCATCCCCGTTTATTCGACCGATGAGTTGGAGTCCTACATCAAGCGCCACGCCGTGGACGTTGTTGTTCTGACCATTCCTCAGGCTGTGGCACAGGCTACCGCCAACCGGTTGATCGACCTTGGGATCCGGGGCTTCTGGAACTTTACCAATGTGGAGCTGTCCAGCCCCAATCCGGATGTTCAGTTTGAAAACATTCACTTTGCCGACAGCCTTCTGACCCTGAGTTACCGCATCGCCAATCACTGAGAAAGGAACTCCCCATGAAAAAGCTGGTCCTGTTCCTATCCGTATGCGCGCTTCTGGCCTCTGCCGTCTGGGTCGGCGCCGCTGGGGACGCGGGAGATCCGCTGGCATCTCTTTCTTACTTGAACGGCGAATTTTCCCAACGTGCAGAGAAAAAAATCGATCAGGCATTGGAGCAGTCGGACAAAGAGTTGGCCGAACGTCTGAAAAACGGTGAGGTAGGCGAGGCAGCTGCCACCTGGCAGGAGACCCGCCTCAAGGAGGGTGACACGCTTCACGGCGTCACAGGCACCGGCGTTCTGCTGCTGGCCGGCCGCGGGCGCGTGACCTATGAATCCGGCGCTGTGGTGGATGTTACCACCGGAGCTGTGGTTCCCAGCGGTACGAATCTCACCGCCAACCACCGCTATCTGACCGCCGAGGACACCACCGCCGCCTATACCGTCACCTCCGAAACCGCGGTGGTGGACTATCAGGGACAGTACGCCTTCTCCTATTCCGACCGGCCGGACTACAACGCCATGGCCGCCACCCTGAAGTCCCTGCATCTGTTCAAGGGCACTTTCACTGGCTACGGCGAAGGCTTTGATCTGGAGGCTGCCCCCACCCGCCTTCAGGCCCTCATCATGTTCATCCGGGTCTTGGGCGAGGAGGAGCAGGCGCTGGCCTGGTCTGGAACTACGCCGTTCAAGGACATTGAGAAAGGTTCTCAGGCAGAGCATTATGTAGGCTACGCCTATGAAAAGGGCTATACGAATGGCTACACAGCCACGTCCTTCAAGCCCGCTGGGGCTGTCAACGCCTATCAGTACACAGAATTCGTGCTCCGCGCCATGGGATACAGCTCCGCTGCCAACAAGGATCTGTCCGATACCCTGCTCCGGGCCGTGAACGCCGGTGTCCTGACCGACGGTGACACTGCCATGCTGCAAAGCGCCGCCTTCCTGCGGGCGCAGCTTGTGTACATCTCCTATTACGCCTTGGAGGCTGACCTGCCTGACGGCAGCCAGTCTCTGGCCGACCACTTGATGGACCTGGGCGTTTTTACCAGAGACGAGTGGCGCGGCTCGTGGAAGCTGGTCAAGAGTGAGCGCCTCTAAAAAATTCTGCACCTTCTTCACCGGGGCACATACTATGGATTGAGACCGCATGAACGGTCTACATCTCGATCTCATAGGAGGTTCCGATATGTGCTGTAATAACGGTTGCGGAGGCGGCGGGAACTGCTGCTGGATCATCATTCTGCTGATCATCATCTGGTGCTGCTGCGGCAGCGGCGGTTGGGGCGGCTGCAACAACGGCTGTGGCTGCAATAGCGGCTGCGGTTGCTAAGATCAATGCCCCGTGCCCATAAGGGCACGGGGCTTCTTCTATATAGGACTTGACTTTGCGGCAGATTTCAGTAAAATAGAGGATAGTCTTTCGTCTGCATTCCGTCCTTTTGCGGCAAGCCACGTGTACTGCGGTCAGGTTCTGTGGCGTAGCCATTTGCAAACACACTCCTGAGTTAGAACATCCGGCCGTCGGATCAGTCTGAATTTCATATCCGGGATTAGCGCAGTTGGTAGCGCGCTTGCTTTGGGAGCAAGATGTCGGGAGTTCGAGTCTCCCATCTCGGACCAAGATGTGTTGATGAAAGATGCAACACAGAAAACGCCGCACAAAAGTGCGGTGTTTTTGCATCTTTACAGGCTTTTTCCTGGCGGAAAAGTTAGGAAAAACGCTTTTTCGGGAAATCAGTTTTTCTACGCGAGAGGCGACATTTTAGAGATGCAGCAGAGCACTCTTGCAGACTGGTGTGACTTGAACACCAAGGCTAAAAAAGAATGAAGAATAAGAAGGCAGGCCGCCGTTCGGCTCCACATGTGGGAGAGAACGGCGGCCTTTTTCGTTACATTGGTGCTTATGTTGCTTTCGCCTTGTTTGTCTATCATTCCTTGGTGGTGTTGGTAATAGCTTTCTCGTAACCTTTCGGGTATGCTTGCGTTACAAAAATACGAAAGAGGTGTCCGAGAATGGCAACCACCAAAAATTTGTGCGCTCAGATCCCCATTGATCTGCATGAGCGGGTCAGCGAAGAACGAGAACGGCTGGGCCAGACCACCAGCGAGTACATCGCCAACCTCATCCAAGACTAGGTGCGGTTAGCGTCAGCCTCCAAGTTAATCTCGTTGCCCTCCCAGTTCTTGAAGGTAAACGCCTTTTTAATAAGTTCCGGGAGCGCATTCATCTGCTTGAGCGTGATGTAGCCGGCGGTACTCACCGAAGTCTTGTCTGTCAGATTTTCAGTCTTGCCGGGATTGCTGTCAAAGTAGGAAATAACCGCCGGGTTAATGCAGCGGAGAGGTGCTATGGCAAGACGGATGTTGTTTCCATCGAAGCCCTTTACATCCATCGAACCGGCAGTCTCTGTCTGTCCAGCCACGAAGGGATATACCTGCTGCCATACATCACCCCAGCCGAATCCGAACTGATTCTCCATGGAAGGTGTGTCCGACGGAGTATAGGTCTGTCCCACCGGAATCCAGTTGACCGTATCAAACTCATAATCCTGATAGTAAATCGCCGTGCCGGTCTCATTGACAAACTTCACTTTGAAATTGCAGGGCGACCAGTTCAAGCCCTCCTGCATCTGCGCTTCCATGTACTCAGCCAGCAGATCACAGTCGACAGTAATCTTGCCATCTGCGTCGATCTGATCGGATGTAATCGTGTAGGTAAAGTAGCCGTCCGCATCCTTGACCGGCTTTCCGTCTTTTTTGCTCCATCCGCCCGCAGCGGCGGCAGCTCCCGTTACGGTCACCGTTGCAGAGAGACCGTTCTGCACTTCACCGTTATTCACGGAGAAGGAGGTAGACTTGTAATGATCGTGCTTAGGGGCTGTTTCGGTCACGGTATACTCGCCCAGCTCTAAACCAGTGAGCACAGCACTCTGTCCGGCCTTGATGCTGATTTTGCCGTCTGCCGAAATCGTCTGCGCTGTGCCGCCGTCCACGCTGTACTGGCCGACAGCCGCAGCACCGTCCTTCGTTACGGTGAACTCAAACAGGGTATCCGCATCGGGCGTTCCTGTGCCGGTAACCTTTTTGCTGATGGTCAGACTGCCGCCAACTTCGTCCATCTTTGCATACACAGTCAGATCATTGGTCACGATGGATGTATCCGTAAACGCTTCACCAGTTCCGTTTTCGCCTGTCCACCATCCCTTAAATATATATCTCTCCTTTGTGGGGTCTGCCGGCATGGACTGATCCGCCAAATCATCGCCGGAGATGCTCTGACCTTTTCTGACCAGCACCTCCGCCACTTTTTGTCCATCGCTGATAAAGGTCACAGTGGCAGTCGTCTTTACTACACTTACATAGGTGGAATTCAAAAAGTCCTCAAGCGTGGTTCCATCCTGTAAAACTGTCTTTAAATTCTCACCAAGAGTGACATTCTCTGCATCTGCGTCAATGGCTTTGTCGGGTGCCTCAAAAATTCCGCCGTTTATAGTCGCTTTAGAGTCGCTACCCAAATACAGGGCATTATCATCCCCTGATTTGAAATACCCTCCGTTAATTACGACTGTATCTTCATCCCCTAAATCCATACAGGTGTCATCTGTCGTAATAAATTCGCCATCATCAATGGTCAGCGAACAACGGCTCAAATAAAATGTTTCATCATTCGTTGTATGAATTGAGCCGCTCTTAAATGTAATATCCGCATCGCTGGCATTGACGCCGTATTCATCACTGGTAATATCAACATTTTCCAGCATAATCCTGTTTTTTCCAGCCGCATTACCTATATCCGTATAAATAGCGGCATATCCGGCCTGAATCGTTACACCGGAGAGCGTTAAATCCACAGGTGTTTCTTCAGCGCAGGTGATTTTGATCGCTGTGTGATCTTCATCTCCAACATCAATTTTTCCGTTCTTGATGTTCAGCGTGATAGGCTTAGAGATTGTTAAGGCGGCTGTGTCCCATTCGTCGTCATTGGGATAGCTGATCGTCTTTTGATTCAGATCGATGGTAATTCCCTTTGGTGTATCCGGAGCTATTGTTACCGGCGTATCTTTCGTCAGGCTAATATCCCGTAGGACCCGGATCGTATCGCCATCCTGCGCACCGTCGATGGCCTCTTGCAATGTGCCATAATTGGTTTCGCCGATTGCTGCTTCCGGCCCCTCTTCTGCGGCATATGTAGCCACAGGCAGAAGCGTCATAATAAGGCACAGGGACATCAAAAGACTTAGTATTCTCTTTTTCATGGATTCTAATCATGCGGAAAATCCGTTTAGACACTTAGCTTTGCGTCCCCAGTTTTCACTGGGTTTGCCAAGTATGCAGCTGTAAAATGGGAAAGCATCGTTTAATATGAACGTTTTATCAAACGCTAAATATTTTTCAGATTTAAATGCTTCGGTCCAACAGCAAGAACTACTTTCTGCTGAACACAGAAGCATATGTTGTATCCTGTACAATGTCAGGCAGTCTTATCTTTAATCTGTTTCCGGAAAAGCGGCCCTCTTTTCCCAGATATCAATTTCCATCAAATAAAACAGCAGTGAAAAAACAGTGCGGTAAATCAAATTGATGGTAAGTGCGTCTTTGCTGATATATCCAAGGTGAATCTTGACTGCGATAGATGCGGTGTCATCTATGATACTTGTGATAACCGCCTGCAACTCTACATTCTTCGGTGCATTCAAGATTTGACCCACATCATGTACATATTTAAGCAGTGGCCGGTAGTACTTTTGGCGTTCTATAAGAATATCGCTATTGTAATAACCGGATTGATAAAAACGCCAATAGAAAATTGTACGATCAGCATCTTTCATCAGATAATCCCAATACTGATTCCACACGATCCAGGCTATCTGTTCTAACTCACGCTTTTTGTCAGGTACAGATGTCTGAATCTGGGGGATCTTCCCTATAAAACCGGCAATTTCTTTGTCGATCTTAAAATATGAATCCCTCAGCAGCTCGGGTATATCTGCATAGCACTGATAGATGTATGGAGCTGTTAAGTTACATCCTTCCGTGATTTTCCTCACAGTAATGCTTTCTATTCCGCTCTTGGCTACAATTTTAAAGGTGGCCCGTTGAAGCATTTCTTTTAATTCATCTTTGGAGTATTTGCCAGCCATACCGAGATCGCACAATTCCTTTCCGCTTTTTACGCTTTACACATTTATATTTTGCCGTTATCATCCGCTCGCGCGCCCATATTTTCTTACTCTCTTAACACCAACGGAATCAACATTCCGTTAATATAAACCGCACAGACTCTTACATACCGCTTTTTTCGCCATAAATATACCATATGCTCCCGGAGTAAGACAAGGCTAATTAACAAATTTTTTACATGAAAAATGGAGCCGCACAAGGTCGGTTTGTGCAGCTCTGCTTTTTGCGCAGTTTTTTAGAATCAGATGCGGTTCCAAATAAAAAACACCAACGGAATGTTGATTCCGTTGGTGTTAAGAGAGTAAGAAAATATGGGCGCGCGAGCGGATGATAACGGCAAAATATAAATGTGTAAAGCGTAAAAAGCGGAAAGGAATTGTGCGATCTCGGTATGGCTGGCAAATACTCCAAAGATGAATTAAAAGAAATGCTTCAACGGGCCACCTTTAAAATTGTAGCCAAGAGCGGAATAGAAAGCATTACTGTGAGGAAAATCACGGAAGGATGTAACTTAACAGCTCCATACATCTATCAGTGCTATGCAGATATACCCGAGCTGCTGAGGGATTCATATTTTAAGATCGACAAAGAAATTGCCGGTTTTATAGGGAAGATCCCCCAGATTCAGACATCTGTACCTGACAAAAAGCGTGAGTTAGAACAGATAGCCTGGATCGTGTGGAATCAGTATTGGGATTATCTGATGAAAGATGCTGATCGTACAATTTTCTATTGGCGTTTTTATCAATCCGGTTATTACAATAGCGATATTCTTATAGAACGCCAAAAGTACTACCGGCCACTGCTTAAATATGTACATGATGTGGGTCAAATCTTGAATGCACCGAAGAATGTAGAGTTGCAGGCGGTTATCACAAGTATCATAGATGACACCGCATCTATCGCAGTCAAGATTCACCTTGGATATATCAGCAAAGACGCACTTACCATCAATTTGATTTACCGCACTGTTTTTTCACTGCTGTTTTATTTGATGGAAATTGATATCTGGGAAAAGAGGGCCGCTTTTCCGGAAACAGATTAAAGATAAGACTGCCTGACATTGTACAGGATACAACATATGCTTCTGTGTTCAGCAGAAAGTAGTTCTTGCTGTTGGACCGAAGCATTTAAATCTGAAAAATATTTAGCGTTTGATAAAACGTTCATATTAAACGATGCTTTCCCATTTTACAGCTGCATACTTGGCAAACCCAGTGAAAACTGGGGACGCAAAGCTAAGTGTCTAAACGGATTTTCCGCATGATTAGAATCCATGAAAAAGAGAATACTAAGTCTTTTGATGTCCCTGTGCCTTATTATGACGCTTCTGCCTGTGGCTACATATGCCGCAGAAGAGGGGCCGGAAGCAGCAATCGGCGAAACCAATTATGGCACATTGCAAGAGGCCATCGACGGTGCGCAGGATGGCGATACGATCCGGGTCCTACGGGATATTAGCCTGACGAAAGATACGCCGGTAACAATAGCTCCGGATACACCAAAGGGAATTACCATCGATCTGAATCAAAAGACGATCAGCTATCCCAATGACGACGAATGGGACACAGCCGCCTTAACAATCTCTAAGCCTATCACGCTGAACATCAAGAACGGAAAAATTGATGTTGGAGATGAAGATCACACAGCGATCAAAATCACCTGCGCTGAAGAAACACCTGTGGATTTAACGCTCTCCGGTGTAACGATTCAGGCCGGATATGCCGCTATTTATACGGATATAGGTAATGCGGCTGGAAAAAACAGGATTATGCTGGAAAATGTTGATATTACCAGTGATGAATACGGCGTCAATGCCAGCGATGCGGATATTACATTTAAGAGCGGCTCAATTCATACAACGAATGATGAAACATTTTATTTGAGCCGTTGTTCGCTGACCATTGATGATGGCGAATTTATTACGACAGATGACACCTGTATGGATTTAGGGGATGAAGATACAGTCGTAATTAACGGAGGGTATTTCAAATCAGGGGATGATAATGCCCTGTATTTGGGTAGCGACTCTAAAGCGACTATAAACGGCGGAATTTTTGAGGCACCCGACAAAGCCATTGACGCAGATGCAGAGAATGTCACTCTTGGTGAGAATTTAAAGACAGTTTTACAGGATGGAACCACGCTTGAGGACTTTTTGAATTCCACCTATGTAAGTGTAGTAAAGACGACTGCCACTGTGACCTTTATCAGCGATGGACAAAAAGTGGCGGAGGTGCTGGTCAGAAAAGGTCAGAGCATCTCCGGCGATGATTTGGCGGATCAGTCCATGCCGGCAGACCCCACAAAGGAGAGATATATATTTAAGGGATGGTGGACAGGCGAAAACGGAACTGGTGAAGCGTTTACGGATACATCCATCGTGACCAATGATCTGACTGTGTATGCAAAGATGGACGAAGTTGGCGGCAGTCTGACCATCAGCAAAAAGGTTACCGGCACAGGAACGCCCGATGCGGATACCCTGTTTGAGTTCACCGTAACGAAGGACGGTGCTGCGGCTGTCGGCCAGTACAGCGTGGACGGCGGCACAGCGCAGACGATTTCGGCAGACGGCAAAATCAGCATCAAGGCCGGACAGAGTGCTGTGCTCACTGGTTTAGAGCTGGGCGAGTATACCGTGACCGAAACAGCCCCTAAGCACGATCATTACAAGTCTACCTCCTTCTCCGTGAATAACGGTGAAGTGCAGAACGGTCTCTCTGCAACGGTGACCGTAACGGGAGCTGCCGCCGCTGCGGGCGGATGGAGCAAAAAAGACGGAAAGCCGGTCAAGGATGCGGACGGCTACTTTACCTACACGATTACATCCGATCAGATCGACGCAGATGGCAAGATTACTGTCGACTGTGATCTGCTGGCTGAGTACATGGAAGCGCAGATGCAGGAGGGCTTGAACTGGTCGCCCTGCAATTTCAAAGTGAAGTTTGTCAATGAGACCGGCACGGCGATTTACTATCAGGATTATGAGTTTGATACGGTCAACTGGATTCCGGTGGGACAGACCTATACTCCGTCGGACACACCTTCCATGGAGAATCAGTTCGGATTCGGCTGGGGTGATGTATGGCAGCAGGTATATCCCTTCGTGGCTGGACAGACAGAGACTGCCGGTTCGATGGATGTAAAGGGCTTCGATGGAAACAACATCCGTCTTGCCATAGCACCTCTCCGCTGCATTAACCCGGCGGTTATTTCCTACTTTGACAGCAATCCCGGCAAGACTGAAAATCTGACAGACAAGACTTCGGTGAGTACCGCCGGCTACATCACGCTCAAGCAGATGAATGCGCTCCCGGAACTTATTAAAAAGGCGTTTACCTTCAAGAACTGGGAGGGCAACGAGATTAACTTGGAGGCTGACGCTAACCGCACCTAGTCTTGGATGAGGTTGGCGATGTACTCGCTGGTGGTCTGGCCCAGCCGTTCTCGTTCTTCGCTGACCCGCTCATGCAGATCAATGGGGATCTGAGCGCACAAATTTTTGGTGGTTGCCATTCTCGGACACCTCTTTCGTATTTTTGTAACGCAAGCATACCCGAAAGGTTACGAGAAAGCTATTACCAACACCACCAAGGAATGATAGACAAACAAGGCGAAAGCAACATAAGCACCAATGTAACGAAAAAGGCCGCCGTTCTCTCCCACATGTGGAGCCGAACGGCGGCCTGCCTTCTTATTCTTCATTCTTTTTTAGCCTTGGTGTTCAAGTCACACCAGTCTGCAAGAGTGCTCTGCTGCATCTCTAAAATGTCGCCTCTCGCGTAGAAAAACTGATTTCCCGAAAAAGCGTTTTTCCTAACTTTTCCGCCAGGAAAAAGCCTGTAAAGATGCAAAAACACCGCACTTTTGTGCGGCGTTTTCTGTGTTGCATCTTTCATCAACACATCTTGGTCCGAGATGGGAGACTCGAACTCCCGACATCTTGCTCCCAAAGCAAGCGCGCTACCAACTGCGCTAATCCCGGATATGAAATTCAGACTGATCCGACGGCCGGATGTTCTAACTCAGGAGTGTGTTTGCAAATGGCTACGCCACAGAACCTGACCGCAGTACACGTGGCTTGCCGCAAAAGGACGGAATGCAGACGAAAGACTATCCTCTATTTTACTGAAATCTGCCGCAAAGTCAAGTCCTATATAGAAGAAGCCCCGTGCCCTTATGGGCACGGGGCATTGATCTTAGCAACCGCAGCCGCTATTGCAGCCACAGCCGTTGTTGCAGCCGCCCCAACCGCCGCTGCCGCAGCAGCACCAGATGATGATCAGCAGAATGATGATCCAGCAGCAGTTCCCGCCGCCTCCGCAACCGTTATTACAGCACATATCGGAACCTCCTATGAGATCGAGATGTAGACCGTTCATGCGGTCTCAATCCATAGTATGTGCCCCGGTGAAGAAGGTGCAGAATTTTTTAGAGGCGCTCACTCTTGACCAGCTTCCACGAGCCGCGCCACTCGTCTCTGGTAAAAACGCCCAGGTCCATCAAGTGGTCGGCCAGAGACTGGCTGCCGTCAGGCAGGTCAGCCTCCAAGGCGTAATAGGAGATGTACACAAGCTGCGCCCGCAGGAAGGCGGCGCTTTGCAGCATGGCAGTGTCACCGTCGGTCAGGACACCGGCGTTCACGGCCCGGAGCAGGGTATCGGACAGATCCTTGTTGGCAGCGGAGCTGTATCCCATGGCGCGGAGCACGAATTCTGTGTACTGATAGGCGTTGACAGCCCCAGCGGGCTTGAAGGACGTGGCTGTGTAGCCATTCGTATAGCCCTTTTCATAGGCGTAGCCTACATAATGCTCTGCCTGAGAACCTTTCTCAATGTCCTTGAACGGCGTAGTTCCAGACCAGGCCAGCGCCTGCTCCTCCTCGCCCAAGACCCGGATGAACATGATGAGGGCCTGAAGGCGGGTGGGGGCAGCCTCCAGATCAAAGCCTTCGCCGTAGCCAGTGAAAGTGCCCTTGAACAGATGCAGGGACTTCAGGGTGGCGGCCATGGCGTTGTAGTCCGGCCGGTCGGAATAGGAGAAGGCGTACTGTCCCTGATAGTCCACCACCGCGGTTTCGGAGGTGACGGTATAGGCGGCGGTGGTGTCCTCGGCGGTCAGATAGCGGTGGTTGGCGGTGAGATTCGTACCGCTGGGAACCACAGCTCCGGTGGTAACATCCACCACAGCGCCGGATTCATAGGTCACGCGCCCGCGGCCGGCCAGCAGCAGAACGCCGGTGCCTGTGACGCCGTGAAGCGTGTCACCCTCCTTGAGGCGGGTCTCCTGCCAGGTGGCAGCTGCCTCGCCTACCTCACCGTTTTTCAGACGTTCGGCCAACTCTTTGTCCGACTGCTCCAATGCCTGATCGATTTTTTTCTCTGCACGTTGGGAAAATTCGCCGTTCAAGTAAGAAAGAGATGCCAGCGGATCTCCCGCGTCCCCAGCGGCGCCGACCCAGACGGCAGAGGCCAGAAGCGCGCATACGGATAGGAACAGGACCAGCTTTTTCATGGGGAGTTCCTTTCTCAGTGATTGGCGATGCGGTAACTCAGGGTCAGAAGGCTGTCGGCAAAGTGAATGTTTTCAAACTGAACATCCGGATTGGGGCTGGACAGCTCCACATTGGTAAAGTTCCAGAAGCCCCGGATCCCAAGGTCGATCAACCGGTTGGCGGTAGCCTGTGCCACAGCCTGAGGAATGGTCAGAACAACAACGTCCACGGCGTGGCGCTTGATGTAGGACTCCAACTCATCGGTCGAATAAACGGGGATGCCGTTGATCTGTGTATCGATCACATCGGGAGAGACGTCAAAGGAGGCGTCCACGGTGAAGCCGGTGTTTTCAAAGGGGAAGTTGTTCAGCAATGCGCGGCCCAGGTTGCCGACACCGATCATGATGAGATGGTGATCGTTGTCCACACCCAGAATGTGACCGATCTCGGAGCGAAGTTCTTCAACGTTGTATCCATATCCCTGCTGGCCAAACTCACCGAAACAACTGAAATCCTGACGGATCTGAGAAGCGGTAATATTCATTTCCTGCCCCAGAGAGTGGGAGGAGGTGCGGACAATGCCACGGTGATAAAGATCGGTCAGCTGCCGGTAATACCGGGGAAGCCGACGAATGACGGCGTCCGAGATATTTTCTTTTTTCATGATTTGATCCACCTGCTTTGAAAAAATATGTTATCACTATTTTAAAATAAAAAACCGGACTTGTCAAATTTTTTAACAATCTTTGCCGGGATAAAAATTTTTTACTAAGAAAGGCTTTACATGACCGAAAAAATCTGTTATACTATCGAGCGACATGTGAGTGGAATATCTCTTGCCGGAACAATCAAATATGCGCCCGTAGCTCAGTTGGATAGAGCGTTAGACTCCGACATTTCAGGTGTCTCCAGTTGAGATATGGCGCAAAGCCTTGCCGCACCTGCGTTTGCGGGAACGGCAGAGAAAAAATGGGTGGTCGTTGACTACTATTTGACGACTATCGCAGAAACCCACAACCAAATATGCGCCCGTAGCTCAGTTGGATAGAGTGACAGACTCCGACTCTGTAGGCCGCTGGTTCGAATCCAGTCGGGCGTACCAAAAAGATTTTCCCTCTGCTATATGGCAGAGGGAAAATCTTTTATTCAATTGTTTCCATCGGTAATGGGTTCATGTTTCCCACCCACTGGTGTAAAAACGCGGAAGCTTGGTTTCGATTCAGATTGTCGTGGATTTTTTGGTTGTAGTAATTTCTTAGGCATCTGTAGCAAGACGAGTCGCAATCGCAGTTGTCTACAACGGAAATTGCTTTTGCGAGGACTCGTTGGAATGCTTGCCCGTCCGCTGTCACAATTCTGCGAACATGGCCTGCACCACCAGCGACTGCATCATATAGAACTACAGAAAAGATCATACACCCATCCACAGATGTGTAGAACAAACATCCTTTGATGTCGGTGCGCTCTATCCCCATCTCGCGGGACAATCCCTCTAACAGGGCATAGAGTACTGACAGCATCACATTTATATCTGCCGCCTCTTGTGTCACAAAGGTGATTTTTGCCACATCTGTCTTGAAATCATGCGACAAACGGTATTCTGCCGAGTTGCCCTCCTTATTAACACAACGGTATCCTCTGGAGTTCTTGTGCTCAAGGGGGATTCCGGTTTCGCTTGCATATCCGCAGAATACC
>OMGW01000560.1_pt1 | contig 13794 bp, 18 predicted proteins | sample 1646131 | NCBI WGS metagenome assembly OMGW01 (sample SAMN05578588, study PRJEB25193) | human gut metagenome | biome: Human Microbiome; feature: human-associated habitat; material: feces | host: Homo sapiens | place: USA:Birmingham
GGATGGGCGAATGTGCGGTTTGGCATATAATTCAAACCACGTCCGCAGCCATGTGGCGACCGTGTATTCATTGGCACGGCTGACGTCCAACATTTGGCTCTCCTCAATGGCTTTCTTCAGTTTTGCCTTGCATTCCGCCTGCGTCTTTCCCAGCACATTTTTGATGATGCGCTTTCCTGTTTCGGGGGGGTATCCAGAGCTGGCCGAGCAGGTCGAACGCGCCCAGGAGGAACTGCGACGGGACATGGACGCCGTGGGGCGCAGAAAGATGCTGCGATTGCTGGACGCACAGAACGCATTGCTGGCTGAATCCAAGCTGATGCGCTTCACGGCGGGCTTCAAGCTGGCGTGGGGCATGGCGAAAGAATTGGAGGCAGATGGGTTCTACTTCTTCGAGCGGGAGGAAGAACGCATCTGTCGTCCGGCGGAACAAGTGGATGCTTGATCCAGATCCATGTGGAATATACAGAAGCAAAGCAGATTTGAGATACCCTCTCCGGCGAATGTCTGATCGAGGAGTGCACGGAAAATAATGTCCTCCTCTGTTACGAAACGATGGCGGAATACAAGCGAAAAGGAGTATTGATATGAAACGTAAAACATCCCATTGGGTTTTGCTGGCTCTGGCCCTGAGCACAGTTCTGCTTCTGGCTGCCTGCGGTGCGTCTGGCAGTGCCGCGGATGGAAGCCAGCAGAAAGAAACCATCACAGGCACGATCAATCGACTGGATACGGACTACCTGGTGCTCATCACGGACGATGGGGAATATTTGGTCATGGATTTTGGCGAAAGCTTTTCTGTCGAAGGCTTCAGCGAGGGTGATGATGTGGTGATCACTTATACCGGAACCCTTGAAAATGAAGAGAAACCGCTGGTCATCACCGCCATGGAAGCCGCACAATAATTGATCAGGGCTGCGCGGCCCAGCGGATATTGACACAAGAATGGGACACACGCACAATAGCGTGTGTCCCATTCTTGTGATCGTTCTCTTCAGCGCGGATCAGCAGTTTCAGAGGTGAAATTGCTTTTTCAGCGCTTTGTTTTCTCCCAGCACCAGCAGAGTCAGACTTCCGTCCAATATGGTTTCCGGCGAGATGTTCACATCGGTTTTGCCGTTCCGTTTTACGCCGAGGATGTTGACACCGTATTTTCTGCGGATGTCCAGCTCGCCGATGCTGCGGCCCTGCCAATCCTCCGGTACGGCGACTTCAATGATGGCGTGCTGTTCGTCCAGCTCGATGTAGCTAAAAATATGGTTGGCGGTGTAGCGGATGGCCGCCCACTTCGCCAGCTGCTTTTCCGGGTACGCCACCGCGTCCGCACCGTTTCGCAGCAGAAACTTTGCCTGCACGTCCCGTTCCGCGCGGGACACCACATAGTTTGCCCCCAGTTCCTTGAGCAGCGACGTGGTTTCCAGTGAATTCTGGAAATCCCCGCTGATGGTGACATAGCAGACGTCATAGTTGCTCACGCCCAGTGAGCGCAGAAAGTCCACGCGGGTGCTGTCACCGATCTGCGCGTTGGTGACAAAGGGCATACATTCATTGACGCGCTCCTCGTCTTTGTCCACTGCCATCACCTGATGGCCAAGCTCATTCAGCTGCATGGCAAGATGCCGCCCGAAGCGGCCAAGTCCGATCAACAATACAGATTTCATCGTGCGCTCCTTTCAGCCTACGGTGATCATTTCCTTCGGATACCGGGCATAGGTCAGGTCATGCCCGGAAAACGCGGCGTAGATCAAGGTCAGTCCCCCGACGCGCCCAAAAAACATCAGCAGAATGAGAATGCTCTGCGACAGCGTCCCGAGCTGCGGCGTCAGTCCCAGCGTCAGTCCCACCGTGCCCGCGGCGGAGGCAGTCTCATAGAGGCAAGCGCCCAACGGCAGGCCCTCGACCACGCTGATGACCGCCGCGCCAACAAACGTCAAGGACAGGTACAGCAGTAAGATCGCGGCAGCATTGCGGACGGCAGAATAGTCCAATCTGCGGTCAAAGAGCCGCGAGTCCTCTCTCCTGTGGAAGGCTGCCGCGGCGTTGGCAATGAGCACCGCCAGTGTTGTGACCTTCATGCCGCCCGCCGTGGAACCGGGCGCGCCGCCGGTGAGCATCAGCAGGATCGTGACCGCCTGCGAGGTATCGCTCATTTTCGTTAGATCAACCGTGTTGTAGCCTGCCGTCCGCGGTGTGACCGCCTGAAAGAGCGAGGCCAAAGCCCGCTCTCCCACGGGGAGGTTCGCAAAGTCCGTCAGATAAAAGAGGACCGCCGGAATCGTGATCAAAAGCGCCGTCGCGCTGAGAATGACCTTGCTCTGCATCCGGTAACGCCGCAGGTGCAGACCGTGCGTACAGACATCGTCCCACGTTAGAAAGCCGATGCCGCCTACGATGATCAGCAGCATGATAACGATGTTGACCAGCGGGTCTGCGGCATAGGCCGTCAGCGAGGGATAGAGGGCGTCTGCCCGCCCCAGAATATCGAAACCCGCATTGCAGAAGGCGGAAACGGAATGGAAAACGGACATCCATACGCCCCGCAGTCCATAGTCCCGGCAAAAGACTGGCAGCAGCGCCAGCGCGCCCAGCAGCTCGACAATCAGGGTTCCTCTCAGGATAAACCGCGTCAGGCGCACGATGCCGCCCACCGCGGGAGCGGAGATGGCGTCCTGCATGGCGCTGCGCTCCTTGAGCGTGATGTTCCGCCCGGCGAGCATCAGGAACGTCACCGCGCCGGTGATCACGCCCAACCCGCCGATCTGGATCAGCAGCAAAATCACCGTCTGGCCGAAGGCAGACCAGTAGCTGCCGGTATCCTGCACCACCAGCCCCGTCACGCAGACAGCGGAGGTGGAGGTGAACAGTGCCTCATGAAACGGCGTCCAGACCCGCTGTACTGTGGCGATAGGCAGCATCAGCACCAGCGCCCCCAGCAGGATCACACCCGCAAAGCCGAGGATCATGATTTGAAAAGAAGTCAAATGACGCTTCAGATGGAGTATGGGTTCTATCAACGTGCACACCTTCTTTCAAATACCGCTTCTGATTTTGGCACATAGTATAGCACGGTTTTCGCAGCCTGTCTGTGCAGGTTTTGTAAAGGTTTTGTAAAGGTTTTGCAGAATTTGATGAAGCTCAATATTGACGATGTTGTCAGATCATAGCTTGTTCAGCACGCCATAGACCTCCGCCAAGGCGCGGACATACTGCGGAAAATTGCGCCGCAGCTCACTGTCGTCCGTCGGCGGCAGAACCAGCCTCCGCAGCATACGATGAACAGTCCTCCATACCTGAAGCCTGCTACCGGGATAGGCTTCTCTCAGTTTCTCGACCGCACGGTTCTTTGCCTTCTCAACGGCGGACTCCTTCATCATGTGATACATCCCAATCTCTTTCAAGGTCGCCTCCGGGTATTCGAACACGCCGCAGGTCTTGCCGAGAATGTCCTTGTCCTTCTTCGGCAGGGTATCGAACAGCTCCCGAAGGAGCTCGATGCAGACCTTGCGGTACACGGCTTGCTCCGCCGAAACGGTGAGCATCCCCGGCATCAGCCGCTCGTAGGGATCGCCGTCATAACTCTCCGGGACAAGATCATGCACACCGAGAAAATGGGTATTATAGCGAACGTATCGGCTGACACGAGCCTCGGGGATACCCAGCTCTTCCGCGATTTCACTGGTATCCTTCCATGCAACATGATACAGCCTCTGCACCTGCCGGACGGCAGCCATCTCGTCCTTGCTCAACGCCATGCAGCCAATATTCTGCTCCAGCCGGTCATGCGCCCCCTCAAATTCGGGTAGAGGTAGGTGGTGAGCGCGGCGCGGCTTTCGTCATATTCTCTGCTCTGTATCCGTGTCAGAAACTCCAACGCGCCCTCGCCGCAGAGATCGTCCAGAATCGTTTTCGTATACGTGGAAAATTGATTCGGATGATGTTGATCCGTCATCAGGCAGTTGAACTCCGCCGCGGTTTCCTTGGCGATGCCGCGGATTAGACCGAGATTTTTATGGTACAGCTTTTCCAACGCGGCCTCATCGCCGTCATAATATTGGCGAATTAGTTGCTCGTTGGTCATGCTTGCTCACCCGCCTTTTTCTTCGGCGGACGGCCCCTCGGATTGGCCGTTCTGGTGATCCCGCAGCGCTGGTAGACATTCTCAGACGAAACGCTCTCTTCAAAGGTTTCTACGGAAATACTTGCGTCGCGCAAGGCGTCATAGAGCAGGTCCCGCACATAAGATCCCGTTGAATGATCTGGCGACGTTGCATCTGCAACAGTTCTACAAGAAATTGTTGGCGGAAGGGCGGGTAGAGCGAATCGAAGCACAGAAGCAGCCCAAGGGACTGAGCGCCAAAACAGTGCGTAACATCCACCAAATCATTTCCTCTGCCCTGAAGCTGGCAATCGAGCAGCGGCTGATCGCCCGCAATCCGGCAGATGGCTGCGCACTGCCGAAGGCGGAGCGCAAGGAAATGCAGACGCTTCCTGTTGAGCAGCTGACGTCCTTCCTCCGCGAGGCAAAAGACAGCGGCGTGTTCGCCCTGTACTACATCGACCTGACCACCGGCCTGCGACGGGGCGAGTTGCTCGGATTAAAATGGTCGGACATTGATTTGGAAAAAGGAGACCTCCGGGTTCAACGGCAGATCGGGCGCATCGACGGCAAAATCATTGAAATGCCGCTGAAAACGAAAAACGCCTACCGCACCCTGCCGCTGTCGGCAGATGCGATAAACGTTCTGATGCAGCAAAGAAGAAAAACGGGTAACAGCGAGTGGGTGTTTCCGTCCCCGACGGGAGGCCCCATGTCACCGGACAGCGTCCTGCACATGCTGCACCGTGTTCTAAAGCGGGCAGGGCTGCCAAAGGTGCGGTTCCATGACCTGTGCCACACCTTCGCAACGCTGGCACTGCAAAACGGTGTGGACGTCAAGACCGTGTCTGGTATGCTGGGGCATTTTTCGGCAGGCTTCACGCTGGACACCTACGCTCATGTAACGACCTCGGCCAAGCGTGAAGCGGCAAAGACAATGGGTAACATCCTCTCTGGTGCGGTATAGTGCTTTCCGCTATCCGCTCCCGTTGGGGTCAGCGTTTGGGTCAGAAAAAATGGCAAGTAAGTTATTGGGCACAAAAGTGCGGAAAAAGTCCTGATTTCGCAAGAAATCAGGACTTTCTGGCAAGCTCGTCCGAAATAGATACGACGTGGAAATGCTGTAATTCCAATGGGTTGAGGATTATTTGAGGGAAAATCTCGCTCTGTTCTGGGGCGAAATGTAGAAACGAGCAAATTCAGCATCCGTCCAAAATAGATACCTCTTTTTTCGGCTGCCATTCTACTCCGCGCGGAGCAGGATGGTTTTTTTACGCTTCCCCGCACAAAGCAGCTTCTTATCAGTCATATTCAGCAATCGGCTCTAATCGCTGATCTGTCACAGCATATTCTTTGGCTTGATTGCTCGACCAGTCCATCCAAGTGATCTCGCCCACTCACGTATTTCTTCGCGCTCGACTCCATCTTGGCTATGGTGTAGTGTTAGGAGAAAGTCGGCGTAACCATGGATTCCGCCAACATCCTCTAAAACAGGAAGACCGTCAGCTTTAATGCAGACGGGGGCGTGACTCGAAACGGCTGTACGGATAGAATCATGTTGCTCATCAAGGCTGTCCGGGTAGAAAGCGTCTATCAGTTCAACTGACACTTCCCATCCATCACCGTAGTCATAGAAGTAATGAATCCGGTTGCTTTTGGCCTGCATGCGGACAGTTGAAAATGCCGCGAGGAAACAGAACGCCTCGTACTGATCGTCAATACCGCGAAGTGTCGAATCCCACATCTTGATATTAGACTCCAATCTATCTTCCAGGAAGGAGATTTGGTCATCGATTGAGCTCAGGAAATAATCATTGTTTGGGAGATAGAGGTATTCCATCAATGTCAGTCTTTCGAGAAGGTGTGTTATATCTCCTCCAAGATCAATGCTGTTACGAAATTCCTCCACGGTGGCATCCTCGATAGACACAGTTTTAGGCTTACTTGGCGTAGACTTCCCTCCGTTTTTCATGAACTCCTGGAAAGATGGGCGGGCTTGAAAAGAAGGAAGCTCACGCTTCAATTCCAGAACCTGTTTCTGGTTTTCATAGTAGTAATCGCCCAAGCCGCCGTAATAATAAGGCCCCTTGTATTTGCTCCGAAGCCAAGATTTCACGCTCATGTTTGGCTCATAGTCATCATCCCAAAAGAGATCATCCATTTCTTCGCTTGGAAACCGAAAATAGATGCCTGCCAAGCTGCACCATCTTGAAAAACTCCCCTTTGTCAATTCATTGAAAACTGCTTCGGGAAACTCATAATGATGCAGGTGTTCGTTCTGCCAGCCAAATAGTTTCTGTATGGCATAGTGTAGTGAATGAAGAGTCATGTCTGCCGGGACGACGATATCTCTGGAAATAGCATTATTCATCTTCCCGTAGCTGCGTAATACTTCAATATCGCGCTTGGAGGAACAATCCATATTCAGTTCGAGGTGAAGTTTCAACGCGACTGGTCGTGAACCGTAGTTGGCGCCAGCATTATTGGGCAGATCCTCAGTTCGAACAAAGTCTTTTGATTTCTCCGCACTTGATCCGACAATCTTTTGGGCTGCTTGTTGATTACGCTCTCTGTATTCTTTAGAGCGAATAGAGTAGCTACTTTTGCTCTCACGTCCATACTCACCTTTTGTGTAAGGCAAGAAAGCCTGCACATTTTTCTCGGTGTAGTGGAGTTGCTCGGCAATCTCTTTGGTAGACATTCCCTGTTCCCACAGCGTTAGGATTTTTCTGCTTGTGGCACTGCTCCAAAGCCCTTCCGTAATCAGAACACGGCGAACCTTTATCACGCTGGTTCCGAGTTCTTCGGCAGTCTTTTTGACGGAGTGGGTCTCCTCGTAGGATTCAATGATTCTGTCGTAGAGTTCAGCGTGTCCCATCATACAGTCCTCCTGTTTTTGGTGTCAACCTAATCACTATGGCTGTATCATAAGACACGAGCGCACAACTTGTCAACCTAACCTTTTGGCTGCGGAATAGAGGGTTTTGTTAAGACACTAATCGAATCCCAACGAAATCCTCCACTTGTTTTCGTTTAAAATCATGATACCCGGATTCAAGTATCTACGAGGCTTGGGAGTTGCAGGTGTTTACTAGTCATCCACAGGAAAGCTATCTGCTTTGATTTGAATGATCTCCACATGATGTAAATTAGCGAACTCCATGAGAGATTTGATGTAGTCATTTTCGATTTGAGTTCCGTCGTAATCCGTATCGCACGTGATAAAAACTGCATGATCGGATCGTTCGAGCATGAACTGATACGCATCAATCAATGCGGTTGGTGTTGGCTTTGTGCTGAGCAAGATCTCTTTGTCGCAATGCATCAGCGCTTCAAAATAGCGTCCTCTCCATACGCGAGACCATTTGACGCTGATCTCCTCAAATGGGATTATGCATTCAAGTGTGGCTTCGGGATATCGAAGTCTGACAGTCTCAATGATTTCAGCAACGTATGTACCGAAACCCAGAGTCATCGACGTAGAGAAGTGTGTCACCCCCTGCTCCAGAAGGCTTTTGATCACTTCTTTGATGTGCGCTTTGGTGGCAATGCACCGGGAATCATCTTCGTCTAGTCCGAAAGAAAACTCCATTGCCCGCTGAGAGATAAAACAGCATTTTTTGTGTTCCATTGAAGGCACTCCTTAATATGTATTACGCTTTACATGACAGCGCACATTACATTATAAGGATATGGATTTGAAGTTAAAAAAGCTGTTGGAAAAAGTCGAATCAGGTCTAAGAAGTTAGAATCCGCTCGAATTAGTCTCCTCGCATCAATCAGCGGGTGTCCATTTATCACACCCTGTTTTACTTGCAAAGAAGCTCCGCATCACGCTTTTACATTACTCATGGCACTCATCACGAATAAAGTCGTAAAGGGCTTCTGGTTCTTTTAAGCACCATTCTTTTTTCATGTCCTCTGTCCAGACCTTGTAATCCGGTGTAGCCTCATACAGCCACCAGTCGATGTACTCATACTTATCGTTCATGGCTTCTTTCAGAATAAGCATGAGGGCTTCGAAATACTTATTCTTGACGCCAAATATAAAGTGGCCATCGCCTACAAGGTCAAGGGCTCTGCTAAATTTGGCATCGGTTTCAGACTGCTCTTGAATCATTTGGAGTGCCTTGCAGAATGCTTCTTTTGAAATCATACTTGTTCCTTCCACTTGAGCAGCTGTGTGATTGCCTCTTCCCGAGTATTGGGATCAACTACCCATGAGAAGAACATTTGAATGAGTTGTTCCATGTTGATTCCCATGGGCTGGATCAGTTCCTCGACCTGCCTGAGCAGTTCGGCGTCAACCTCAATTTCTATTATTTCCAGGTTCTCTTCCGTTATGGACACGCCCCTTCCTAGGATTCACGGTTATCTATCTCACTTTGGAATGCTGCTTGGAGCCTTCGCCATTCCTCGGCGTTGGCTACTTGAAACAGGGAGGAGGTCAGATAATACTCAATATCCTTAACTGCCACAGCTAAAGTATGATTATCAAATGCCGCATAGTGGTTCCAGATAAACTGACGCACAGCATCTGCATTTTCAGACTCTGCTGTAAGCTCTTGCCGGATTGCGCTGTTGACTACGCAACCCACATCATCAGGAAAATTCTCCTCGAACCATCGATAAGGGCAGAGAACGAGTTTGTCTTTTCCATCTTCTGTGATCACATAGGCAATATCCTCTTTCTCGATGCGATCCAACATCTCATCAAGTTTCTCGCCGAGCAGTGACTGCTCAATTCTCTCCATCTCGCTGAGAGGGGGCATTTTTCTATGATTCATGGGGTATCTCCTTTATATGGGTTTGTCGTAGGTTTGGATCTTCTCCTTTTCCTTCAGCGCAGTTGGAGATCGATTTATGTCGAGTGTTGTTCTCGACCATCTCATCGAAAGTGACCGGCTCGAAGTTGTTGATATCAACGCCGGCATTCAGCATCAGAGGATTCTTTTGAATCAGGGGCCAATACTCAGCATCAGTATTGGCGTGGATGTGCCCATGAGCCATATAGCAGCGTACCATGTGCGGCCACGACATCATTGGGTAATGGCAGAGCGTCAGCTGATGCTTGCCGTCTGTAGTGTAGAGCAGATTGTTGGTGCTTTCAAACCAGGCTGAGAGATCGCATTTCTTGATCCATTCCCGGTCATGATTGCCGATGATCAGATGCTTCTTTCCTCTGAGCTGCCGTAGGTATTCCTCCGGCGGCTTTTCATTTCGGAACATCAAATCACCAAGGATATAGACTGTATCGGCATTGGTGACCTTCTTATTCCATTTTTCGATAAGACACTCATCCATCTCATCAATGCTGGAAAAAGGGCGATTACAAAGTCGGATGATGTTGCGATGCCCCAAATGAAGGTCGCTTGTGAAGAATACCATGGGTTTTCACCTCGCTTCGTGTTTACTGAAGTTCAATTTGAGTCAAGGGCTGCCAAACGCAGCGCGGGATCATCTTTTCTTCATCCTCCCGTGGAAGATTTATGAACGCCTCAACATCTTCGTTAGGGAACCGGGATTGGCAATAGGCGGGCCATACGCCGACTGGCACAATGCCGACCTTCTCCATACCTAATAGCCGGGACTTCAACAGTTCTGCTTGAGAGATGACCACAGGGAGTCCTGCATGGTGGAGAGCCAGGAAGAACTTGATAGCCTCGACAGATCGCCAGGTGGAAGAACCAGCGACATGAAGAGAGTATCCGTCATTATCGGCGACGACATACAGATCAATATGGGTGGAGTTCCCTCCGCGGCAAACCTCCCAAGGATGTCCGCCATGCCGGTTGCTGTCGTGGTACCACGTGGAGAATTCTGTTGGCGAGTCTGGGTCGATTTCTCCCAGCCCCGAATCACGACCATCTGCATGCTTGAAATACTGCTCACGAGGGGACAGCTCTGATCCGGCATAGTTATTCGCCTTGTAGCCCATAGCGCAGAAGCGATAGAAGTCGTTTGCCGTTACAGCGGGAAGCTTTGATTTGAGCTGTGCTTTATCGCTCACCGCACATGCAACAAACTCCTCTACTTCCTCTTGGGAAAGATTCTCGAAGTATTCTGCACGCCCTTCAGGATAGAGATCCCACAGATCCTTCCGCAGAATTGTTCCAGTCCTATGCCTTGCCGGTAAGTCCTTCTCTACGATCTCGTTGTACGTTCCTTCTTCAAGAGCTTCGATGCTGTTGCGGACTGACTCGATCAACCATTCAATGAATGGAGATACGTCGTTTGTCAACGTGCTTTTTCGAACGCTTCCTTCCTGCTCAAGCACATGCTGATGCTTCAGCAGTACCGCACGATAATGCCTGTTCTTGTCCTCCACAGCATCAAGCTGATACCATTCGATTTCATCAGGAAACATCTCTCGCCAATACGCCTCATACTCGGCGTAGTTCTTGATATCTCCTTCTGCCAGTAAATCGTCGTAACTGCCGAACTGTTCGGCAAAGTCATCGATGGAACCTCGCTGTACGCATAGCCAGAGAGACTTTACTCCGTTTTCTGAGATAGGCTTGAGTCTCGCAAGCAGAGCGAATAGCTCGTCCATTAAGTAATAGCACTGTTCCGAGTAAGTCATGGTGCAGTTAACATTTCTATACTCTGCGCGGCGCAGCCACGAAATGTAATGATAGACTTGCGGTTGAGCCAATTTTTCACTGATTTTCAGGTTCATTGCTATCGTTGTCAACCTCCATTTCCTCAGAGTAAAACTCTTTCATGTCGTCTAACCGCAGACAAGAAAGGCACCCTCTTTGGCCTGTCCAGGGATCTTCGCCTTCTGGGTAAGCGGCACCACAGTCGATGCCAATGAGCCCCTTACCATACCAAATGCGCATCGGATTGTCATCTTGGTAATGATAGGTGCCGGTGTGTCCGAAGATTATGGTCCCATCGCAGGGATGATCTTCATATCCCGTGAACCGATGCCACAAAGTAAAGGATTCTACCGTCCTGTAGCTTGCAAATTGGCGATATACCTTGAAGAGCTCTGCGGGAGCGGCATGCGCGAGAATGAAACGCTGTCCATTCACGATTACTTCTTCGTTGAGCGGCAGCTTACTAAGATACTCAAATATCTCGGCTCTGATAGTTTTCTTAATATGCTTCAAGTAGTAATGGGTAATACCGCCACCATTCTGATACCAAAGTGCCATGCGGCGTTCCTGCCTTAGTTGCCAACCAAACTCATAGTCCTTATGCTCATAGTACAGGGCGTCGAGCATCATGTACTCGTGGTTACCAAGGATCATCTTTACATTGGGCATTGTCATGAGTTTTCTGAGGATCTTAATGCCGTCAGGATTTCTGTCGATCACATCTCCCAGCACATAGAGTGTATCCTCTGGTTGAAGGTTGATTTGTTTCATGATGGATTCGAAGCGCCGTTTTTGCCCGTGAATATCTGAAAGTACATATATCATGATAGTCTCACTACCTCCTTTGCAACACGAACAATTACCATAAGCGCCACGAAATAGCCAGGTCTTTTTCGAGAGGAAGACTATTTCAAGTATCTGCGTTTTCTTCCCCAGACGCCGCATTGTTCATAAACATGGCACGGAACAGAGCCGCGTATTTACCTACCATTTCAGGATAGGCGTAGTATATATGCCGATAGAGTTTTTTGCTGAGTTCCAGGAACTCTTCCTGGTCTCCAAAGTTTGAGAGGCCATCCATGATCTTTTGTATTTCCTGCTGATTTGTAATCTGATTGTTCATCACAGCGTCTACCAGTATGGAATACTGATGGAATGCTGTCCGCCTCAGCAGCTCAATCCCTTCGACAGCCGAAGCGATTTTCTGAAAAGCACTTTGATAGTCGCTCATGATATATTCCCCCATCTGTCAGCCATCTCCAAAGATGTCATTACAAAATTCTTTATAGTCAGGATCGGGTTTGATTGTGAATGCCTCCCAATCATTCTGTGCTTCAGCCCTGTTCTGGAATCTCCTTTCCGGCTCGCCCAGTTGGTTTCGAAAACCGGCTGGGCCACCAGCAAGAATGCAGGGAAACCCCCAAAGCATATTGCCTACATCTTTCCATTGGCCAATAGCTCCTGCGTATTGCAAATTCGTGAATACCGCCTTTGTTGCACGGAAGTATTCTCTATCACAAGCGAACCAGAAGTGTTCCGACTCGACTTTCTCACAGCGCATGGCATATGGCCAGCGCCATGTGTTGAGATGCTCCCAAGCGTAGTTGTCCAATGTGATTTTCTCCTTATGGAGCAACTGCGCCGGGACTATCTTGATTGATCATCGGCAGAAATGCCTCCACAGGTTCATACTTGAAAGGGCAGGTGTGGGAGAGCACTACATCGACTTGTCTGTTTTCTTTCACCTGCTTCTCCACATATGCCTTGATCGCTTCGGAAGGCTGCTCATCAGGCCACCACCTGTAGCCGCGCATAAGCCGATAGTACTTGTCCACACTATATGCGCCGCCGATGACAAGGTGTTTTAACCCCTCAATGGTGAAGATGTCACCATCTCTTGCGAATAGTAGATTTGGGTAATCCTCCTCATACCAAACCTGCCCACCGCACCATCCTTTTTGCTTATATGTAGGCAGACTCGAGGGGCGCATTTCGTGGTTGCCATGAATGCAGAAGATGGTGGGTTTCAACTTCCGAAATGCCCTCTTCAGCTCACCATCGCGCTCGTCGCCAAAGTAGTTTGCCCCAACATCTCCAAGGACAACCACGGTATCTTGCTCAGTGAGCCGCATGCGATTGCAAAAGCGGCTTATTTCATGTTTGGAGCCATGGGGATCGCCGGTATAATATATCACTTGCTGCTATCCTTTCTCTTCTTGAGTTTCTGGAAGAATATGTGCTCGGGCGACAAATCTATTTCTGCCCCACAAGCGCATTTCACTATAACGACCTCTTCCACAGATGTAGGTATGAAGGTAAAAGTATCTGCTCCACCGAATGTGCCGGTATAGCGATTGCCATCTTTTAACCGATACTTGCAAGCATGGTTTTTCTGCCAATCACGCAGTAAGCCTTCCTGCTCGTCGTCAAGCGTGAAGCTAATCATAAGGCACCCCCTGTATTTGTGGCTAGGAATGATTATCATACAGCACCTGTCCGATAATCGCCCCTGGTTCCGTCCATTATACCAGCTTCTTTGGGGGCAATCTTGTCTGCCACAAAAATATAGTTATAAAATCGAAAAATATAGTAACGGGAACTCTAAACAATGCTTCAATTCTAAACCATCAGTTACTTTCTTGGCCTCTGGTCGATGGTGCAGTTACATGGCTGGCAGTATAATTACTTTTACTTCTTATGTAGGTGAACAGCCCTGATCCGCAGCGAAGTTTTGGTGGCAACGAGTACGTCCAGCAAGACGTTTTTTTCGTACTCGCTGCAATCAATGAGGATCGCTGAGAATTCGTGATTGGAGACTTTCACTGTGTTTTCCAAACTATCAATGAGCAGTTCATCTGCCGTTACATGAAGGGCGTTTGCAATGCGAACCAACGTTTCGACACTCATGTGGCGTCTGCCAGTTTCACAATAGCTGATATGGGTGGGAGAGCAGTTTGCCATTTCCGCGAGTGCTTGTTGTGAAACACCTTTACGCTTGCGAATAACTTTGATTTTCTTGCCAAGAGCCTCTTTGCTGAATTCCATGGTACATTACCTCCTTAAAAAATAAGCGAGATAATTAAAGTTATTCGCAAG
>OMGW01000573.1_pt1 | contig 13665 bp, 11 predicted proteins | sample 1646131 | NCBI WGS metagenome assembly OMGW01 (sample SAMN05578588, study PRJEB25193) | human gut metagenome | biome: Human Microbiome; feature: human-associated habitat; material: feces | host: Homo sapiens | place: USA:Birmingham
AGGAATCATACTTGGTGTCGGTCGGCGCGGCGCTCTCGAAGCCATCGGTCAGCCACTCGCTCTTGACGCTGGCGTTAAACTGTTCCACCCGATCCATCAGAGCGGTGATGCGGAATTCTTCGATTCCCGCATCCGAGAGAAGCTGTGAAAGCTGTTTGCGGGAATCATCATCGGTCAGGTTGGAGTATTCCACCGTCTCCAGCGCGGGCTGCTCTGTGGTCGGTTTTTCCCGCTTGCCACAGCCGGTAGCCGCGGCAAAGAGCATAAGGGTGCATAGCGCAAGCGCCGCGGCTCGAATTTGTTTTTTCATAGAGTCACCTTTCTGCAAATCTTGTAGATATTCGTCTTACTGCCTAAGCCAAGCATTTAGTATGATAGCACGTCGGCAGAGAAAGTCTACAGGAACTTGAAGGAAAGCGGTTTTGCTCTTACACCGCAATGACGCTCGTTACCGGCAGCCTCTTCAACCGAATGCCATGATCACGCTCGAGTTCTTCTAAAAATTCATCGATTTTAGGGTCGCCTACTATATGGCCTTTATACCTCGCCCTCATGCACTTGCGAACGGTTTCCTTTTCTTCCTCTGACAATGTATCATAGAAAAAGAAGATGTCTCCTTGAATGCTGAATTCCATTAACGTATCCATAAGTATCTTCTATTCCATGCTACACTAAAGCGGCCAGCAACCTAAAGGCTGCTGGCCGGGAACACTATTTTTTAACTGTATTTTTGACGAAAGCCAGGTCTCCAATCATAAGTTTCAACGTAGAATAAACTAACGACGTTGGCAAAGAGAATGTAAAAAAATCGGCCGTGGTTTAGCAATATAGCTAAACCACGGCCGATTAACGTTTTACTAAAATGGACACACAATCATTTTTGGAATCTGACAACGAAACAATTAAATCCAAAGGCGTCCCGAAAAGCATCCACGCATAATGGATACAATTCCTTGCAGGATCAGGAACATGCCCACAACAGTAGTCATGGCCACAAGGCTGGCAATGGGTGACAGGAATGAGAAGAAACCGGCACATGCAAGCAGAACGCCGATCGCTGTGAACCAGCCCCAGCCGCGTACTCCAAGACGCTGCAGGTCAAAGGAGTTCACGAATTTGGTTATGCCGGAGAAAATCAGCCACATTCCAAAAATGAACGGCAGGGTAAGTGCCGTAAACCACCCATTGCCAAGAACGAACAGAGACAGCAGCACCGTCAGAATTCCGTCCAGCAGGAACCATCCTGACCCAGCCATATAATTATGAGCAGTGGCGAAGATCACAATATCCACGATGCCAGAGAACAGCATCGCAACGCCAAGAATCATCGTCATGCTTGTGAGTGCGGCGCCTGGATTTCTCAGGCAGACGATACCGGCCATCACAAGCAGCACACCGGCAATGACCCACAACACACGGGAAGTTGTCCGACTCATCATGCATGCCTCCGTTCTTAGCCAGCCTTACCTTTTATTCAATCGCAATTGTAGAATTCCTGGGCAGTTCTTTCTTTACCTGCTTGGGAAGAGATACTCTCAGGATGCCATCCTCAAACTTGGCGGACACATCCTGGGGTTCAATTCCCTCGCCCACAAAGAAGCTGCGGCTGCAGGCGCCGGCGTACCGCTCCTGACGGATGTACTTGCCCTTCTTATCTTCCTGATCTTTGTCCAATCCCTTGGCGGCGCTGATGGTCAGATAGCCATCCTTCAGGTCAAGCTGAACTTCATCCTTCTTGAAGCCGGGAAGATCAACATCCAACTCGTAGGTATTGTCGGTCTCCCGCACATCGGTCTTCATCAGGTTTTTGGCGTTCTTCCCATACAGCGGATTCCGAATAGAACGCATCGGGATCATAGGAAAGTCGTCATCAAAGAATTCATCAAACAGGTTCTCACCAAAAATACTGGGCATCATAAGTCATTCCTCCATTCATAATCCTTACTAAAATGCCCTGTGTGAGGGGGCTGTTTTGCCCTCCCGCTTGGAACGACTCTGTTATAGTCTCTTGCGTTAGCACTGTCAATAGGAGAGTGCTAATGTTAACAGAAATACAAAAGTTCGTTCACATATGATACGATTTCTCGGCCGTCAGGCATCAGCAATGCTGGGGCAGCATGGAATGCTTCAGCACTTTCAGTGCTCGCCTACGAATCAGTCAAGAAAATGATGTCGGTTATACCCCGATTGCACTGTGTAGAACCATTAAAAATGCTTTTTGCGATGAAACCGCAGGCGGCTTGCGCTTTGTGCAGATAGTGGTACAATGGCACTGAAAAAGAAGCTATTCAGGAGGCCACTTATGTATCAATACAGGATAGGTTCTAACCTGACACCGCTGTCTGGAAAGCCGGAGCCAGATACCTGCGTCCTTACACTGCTGTCCTCGGAGGAACTGGACCAGAATATCCAAATCCCAGGATTGGAGCAGGTTCTCCGCCATACACCTACAGCGAGGGATGCCCGCGTATGTAAGGCGGAACCCCACCGAAATTATCTGTGCGGGACCATTGTGACCCCACGGCATACGAAAGAAAAGGCACCCATCGCCTTCGGCTATCTGATGACACCCAGCCATGTGGTTTTGTGCGACGATGCGGGTGTGGCCCATGCCATGATCCAGAGACTGATCCGGGAGAATCCCCAGATGGAAAAGAGTCCAGGCAGTTTCTTTTATACGTTCCTGGAGCTGATCATCGCCAAGGATATGCACCACTTGCAGGAATTAGAGGATAAGCTGGACCAACTCGAAGATCAGGTGCTGGCAGGCCACTTGGAGGGATTCAACCCCAAAATGACGGCAATACGAAAAGAAATATCCAACTGGATACGGTACTATACGCAGTTGGATGATATGGTCTGTGAATTTCAGGAAAACGAAAATGAGTATTTCGATGAGCATGAACTTCGTCTGTTTCATATGGTGGAAAAACGCATTGGACGGCTGAAGGATGAGGCGCAGATGCTGCGGGAATATGGCCTGCAGGTGCGGGAACTGTTTCAGGCGGAAATCGATATTCGCCAGAACAACATTATGAAAATACTCACCATCGTCACGACTATCTTTTTACCCCTATCTCTGGTGGCAGGCTGGTATGGCATGAACTTTACCAATATGCCGGAGTTGACCTGGAAATACGGCTACCCGGCAGTCATTGGCATCAGTGTTCTTGTAGTCTTGATTTGCCTCTGGGTGATGAAGAAGAAAAAATTCTGGTGAATCAGCAATATCGGTGGATCGGTACTCCTTTTGGCATCATAAGCACCCCATTCGTCAGGCAGCATGCCATACTGTCTAACGAATGGGGTGCATTTCATTTTATCAGGTTCATTTTTTATTCATCAAATCATAGTCGGCCTGCAGCAACCGCTCAGAAACACGATCCAACTGTTCCGCCTTGTTGTAGCGGTCCACCAGCCGGCCATCGCCGTTCGGTTCCCCGCTGTGACCGCGGAACGCCAGCTTCAGCAGGATGGGCGTCAGTATCGTACCGCCCACCACAGTGATAATGATGGGTGTCATCATGGCTTGACTCAAAACGCCCATGGATAAGCCGCGGTTAGCCACGATTAGAGCCACCTCGCCCCGGCATACCATGCCTGTGCCCACCTGCAGGCTCTCCTGGTTATTGAATCCGCAGAGCTTTGCACCGAAGCCGCAGCCTACCAGCTTGGAGATTACAGAGGCCACAAGCAGCAGGATGGAGAACAACACCAGCCGGTCACTCATGCCTGTCAGCTGTGCGTTAATGCCAATGCTGGCGAAGAAAACCGGCGTCAGCAGCAGATAGCACATTGAGTTGAATTTGGACTGGATATAGGCAGCCTTGGGGGTGCAGGCCACTACCAGACCCGCCGCATAAGCGCCGGTGATATCCGCCACGCCAAAAAACTCCTCAGCACAGTAGGACATCACCAGGCACAGCACAAAGGCCAGGACCGTGTTTCGGTGGGTGGCCCAGCCATGCTGGCGATCCAGCATCCAGGTGAACAGCCGATAGGCACCATAGCCAACCACAGCGGCAAAGACAAAGAAGCCCACGATCTTTGCCAGCACCAGCAGGATGCTCTCGTCTCCACCAGCCACGCTGCTGACCAGGGTCAGGGCAATTAGACCCAGCACATCGTCGATGAGGGCGGCGGCCAGGATGGTATTACCCGCCTTGGTCTCCAGCTTTCCCATCTCCTTCAGAGTCTCTACAGTGATGCTGACGGAGGTGGCGGTAAGAACCGTGCCCACAAATACGTTCTCCAGGAAACTGTTGCTTTCGATCATTCCCGTTTTGGCAGCACCCCAGGCCAGAGCTGTGCCCATGGCCAACGGGACCAGCACGCCCAGCAGGGCCACGAAAAAGCCGGCTTTTCCACTGTGCTTGAGTTCCTGAATGTCCGTTCCCATGCCGGCGGAAAACAGCAGAACGATGACGCCCAGTTCACTGATCTGAGACAGGAACTCCGTCTCTGAGAGGATATTCAGCCCCGCGGGGCCAAGAACCAGGCCCGCCAGCAGCGCACCTACCACCTGAGGCATCTGAAACCGCTGGGTTACCAGCCCCAGCAGCTTGGTGCTCAAGAGGATCAGGGCCAGATCTATTAAATAACGATAGGACAAAATCAAGACTTCCTTTCTGATACAAAAAAACGTGCGGTTCTATTCGCATCATGCTATCTTAGTCCTTTTTGTCCCATTTTCAATCTGTATTCTGTACAAAACAACAAATGAATTTTGCCGTTTATCTTCGATCATTAGAACACCGCTCAGACATTCCATACATCTGAGCGGCATTCCCCATGATGGGAAGCATGTTATGACAGGTGAACGTCTTCCGTCTGCTTTGCAGTCGGTTTTCCGTTATCCTTTTCCGTCAGCTTTCTGATTCCCTGAACCGCGACAATAATGCCGAGCAAGAGCAGCAGTACCGCAAAGATCAGCTACCAAGTTCTGTACTTTCCAGAAAAAGCGAGCAACTTTTGCTCAGAGTCCGTGAGGAATCTTTTACCATACAAACCTGCCGTTTGGGTATCTGATCCGCCAATGGTATCCGGTAAACCTCTCCACGCACCAAAGCTTCTTCCGCAAAGGGTTCCGGAAGGAATCCAAGGCCCAGATCATTTTTGACCAAAGGAAGGACCTGATCCGTCGTAGCTGCTTCCGTATCCACCTGAAAAGGCAGACCCCTTTTCAAAAACAACTGCTCATAAAAGCGATATGTCATTGTTTCGCGCCCAAGACAAATCAAAGGATAGTCCAACAGGCTCTTAAAAGTGAGCTTTCTCGCTGCCAATTTAGCAAATCCGGGGCCTCCTACAAGAATCTCCTGAAAGGGCGTCAGCGGAAGTTCCGAAAGCGGTTTAGACGCGCCGGTGGGTGTTGTCACCACCGCCAGATCCACCGAACCGCTCTTTAAGGCTGCCAGTGCCTGCGGTGTGGAGTGGTTGGAGATGCGCAGGCGGATGTTTGGATAAAGGGCATGGAACGCTTTCGGTTTTTGCAGCAGCATCACATGCAAAGCCGTCTCGCTGGCTCCGATGGAAATGCTCCCTGTTTCCAGGCTGCGGCTTCCGGACAACTCCTTCTCGGCAGCACGGATATGCTCACAAGCTACAGCCACATGTTCATAAAGCCGCTTTCCCTCTGGCGTCAGAGTGACGCCCTGGCTGGAACGAAGCAGCAGACGGCATCCCAGTTCCTGCTCCAGCTTGTTCATACAGCGGGTGATGTTCGGCTGGTTGCTGCATAGAATATTGGCCGCTTTTGTCAGGCTCTGATACTTGGCCACATAGTAAAAAATCCGGTAATACTCATAGTTCGCTCCCACACTGTCCCCCATGTTAATTTGATATCCATATCAAGATCCTCCTGTAAAAAAATAAGCCGGGGCAAACCTGATTGCTCCGGCTGGTAAACGTATGATGGGCAATAGCGCCCTTTTTGAATCGGGTACAACGAAAAAGGGCGCCTCTTTGATGGCTTTGACTTAACCAACAAACAGACGCCCGAAACTTCGTATATAATTTTGAGGGAAGCTTGCCCTGTTTTTCTCTTTGAAAAAGGGCGTTTTTTTCGGTTTCACCGCAAACATCAGGAAAAGAGAAGTTCAAATCTGCCCAGTTACTCGAATTGCTCGAAAATATCCATTCGCCGCAACTCGAAAATTTGAAAAAAAGAAGGTCGCAACCTCCTGGAACTCTAAGCTTTGCGCTTAAAATATCCAGATTGTTGCGACCTTATGGTGCCGGTGGTGGGACTCGAACCCACACGGTATCGCTACCAACGGATTTTGAGTCCGTCACGTCTACCAATTCCATCACACCGGCATTAACGTTGTTCATTATATCGGATGAATGGCCAAAATTCAAGAGGAATTTATGTTTTCGCCGTAAAATCCCTGATTCTGCTGGAAGAATGGCGGTTCCCTCTTGTAAAGAACGAAAAATAGGAGTATTATGCTTATAATTGTACCAACAACACAAAGGACGGATCAAACTATGAGTTACACAAAAATCGCAAAAATTTTTGCAGACAGCGAAGCGCTCTCCGGTCAGACCGTTTCCGTGGGCGGCTGGGTCCGCACCATTCGGGATCTGAAGGGCTTCGGCTTCATCGAGCTGAATGACGGCTCCTGCTTCCGCAATCTTCAGGTGGTGATGGAGGCAGAGGCCCTCTCTAACTATAAGGACATCGCCGCCCAGAACGTAGGCGCGGCTCTGATCGTCACCGGCATTGTGACCCTGACACCGGATGCCAAGCAGCCTCTGGAGTTGAAGGCCACCGAGATCACCGTGGAGGGCATCTCCACTCCGGACTATCCCCTGCAGAAAAAGCGCCACAGCGTAGAGTTCCTGCGGACTATCCAGCACCTGCGTCCCCGGACGAACCTGTTCTCCGCCACCTTCCGGGTGCGGAGCGCGGCGGCCTACGCCATCCACAAGTTCTTCCAGGATCGCGGCTTTGTCTACGCACAGACCCCCATCATCACCGCCAGCGACTGCGAGGGCGCCGGCGAGATGTTCCAGGTGACCACGCTGGACCTGAACAACGTCCCCAAGACGGAGGACGGTCAGGTGGATTACAGTCAGGACTTCTTCGGCAAGAAGACCAGCCTGACGGTGTCCGGTCAGCTGAACGCCGAGAACTTCGCCATGGCCTTCGGCAATGTCTATACCTTTGGTCCTACCTTCCGTGCGGAGAATTCCAACACCCAGCGTCACGCCGCCGAGTTCTGGATGGTGGAGCCTGAGATGGCCTTCACCGATCTGAACGGTTATATGGATACCGCCGAGGACATGATCAAGTATATCATCCGCTATGTGATGGAGCAGTGCCCTCAGGAGATGGACTTCTTCAACCAGTTCGTGGATAAGGGCCTGCGGGAGCGTCTGGAGCATGTGGCCTCCTCCGATTTCGGCCGGGTGAGCTACACGGAAGCGGTGGACCTGCTGAAAAAGAGCGGTGAGAAGTTCGACTATCCCGTGGAGTGGGGCATCGACCTGCAGACCGAGCACGAGCGCTATCTGACGGAGCACATCTTCAAGCGGCCCGTATTCGTCACCGACTATCCCAAGGACATTAAGGCTTTCTATATGCGCCTGAACGATGACGGCAAAACCGTGGCCGCGGCGGACTGCCTGGTGCCTGGCATTGGCGAGATCATCGGCGGCAGCCAGCGCGAGGAGCGTCTGGATGTGCTGGAAGCCCGCATCAAGGAGCTGGGCATGAATCCGGAGGATTACAAGTATTACTGCGACCTGCGGCGCTACGGCTCCTGCCGTCACGCAGGCTACGGCCTGGGCTTCGAGCGGATGGTGATGTATCTCACCGGCGTGAACAACATCCGCGACGTGGAACTGCATCCCCGCACTGTGGGCAGCGCAGATTTCTGATCAACCGCATACCGAAAAGCGGTCCTTCCGAAAAGAGGGGCCGCTTTTTCTCCCGTATGCACAAATTTCTTTGGAAAACCTTAAATATTTCAGATATTCCGTCACGTGCGGACAGTTGACATTCCGCGGCGCATATGATAGGATACGGCTATCTTCAACAACGGAATACCGGCAATGGAAGCCCATAGGAAAACGACGTAAGTCTGCCGAAGGAGTAAAACTCTCAGGTGTCCGCCGTGCGGACAGGACTATGGGTGGATGCGGCTCTGGAGAATCCCGGCTCACCGGGTACCGAAGGTGAAAGGCGGCATGACCGCTGAATCTCTCAGGTAAAAGGACAGAGTGATCTGACGCAGCGGCAGGCGAGGCGGAGAGATCCGTCAGGCAGGCCGCAGGCTTCACCGTTTGCGGCGAGGCTGCGTCGATCTCCTGTACTGCGTTCTTCGGAGCGGCTGCATTGCCAGCCGCTCCATTTTTTTATCACCGCGGCAAAGATCCCGCCGTCGGTGAAACCGTGTACAGGAGGAAAAACTATGGAATCGATCGTCGCAAAACTGGACGCTGCGCTTTATCCCGCTGTATGCAGCGTCAACACGTACCTGTCCAACTACATTCTGGTCTTTCTGCTGGTGGCTGTCGGCCTGTGGTACAGCATCAAGACCCGCTTTGTTCAGGTCCGCTGCTTCGGTGAGGGTATGCGCAGAGTGTTCGGCAATCTGACCCTCAACGGCAAAAAGCATGACAGCGGCATGAGCTCCTTCCAGGCATTGGCCACTGCCATTGCCGCCCAGGTGGGCACCGGCAACATCGTAGGCGCATCCGGCGCTATTCTGACCGGCGGCCCTGGCGCCATCTTCTGGATGTGGGTCATCGCTTTCTTCGGTATGGCCACCATTTACGCCGAGGCCACCCTGGCCATCAAGACCCGGGTGAAGGCCGCTGACGGCACCATCCACGGCGGCCCCGTCTACTACATCACCACCGCGTTCAAGGGCGGCTTCGGCAAGTTCCTGGCCACCTTCTTCGCCGTGGCCATCATCCTGGCTCTGGGCTTCATGGGCTGCATGGTGCAGTCCAACTCCATCGGTGAGTGCTTCCAGACCGCTTTCGGCATCCCCTCCTGGATCGTGGGCGTGGTGCTGGTGGTGATCTGTGCCGTGATTTTCCTGGGCGGCGTTCAGCGGCTGGCCGCCGTTACGGAAAAAATCGTCCCCATTATGGCGGCAATCTTCCTGCTGGGCGGTCTGGTCATCCTGATCTTCCGCATTCGGTACGTCCCCGCCACCTTCGGCATGATCTTCAAGTACGCCTTTGAGCCTCAGGCCATCGTGGGTGGTTCTTTCGGCTACGCCATCAAGCAGGCCATCTCTCAGGGCGCCAAGCGTGGTCTGTTCTCCAACGAGGCCGGTATGGGCTCTACCCCCCATGCCCACGCTCAGGCCAACGTGAAGGATCCTCACGAGCAGGGCGTTGTGGCGATGATCGGTGTGTTCATCGACACCTTCGTGGTGCTGACCCTCAACGCGCTGGTCATCATCTGCACCCTCTACACCGCCGATGGCCCTCTGGCAAACGGCTATGTGGGGGATGTGACCTCCGTGCTCAGCAAGACCAATCTGGCCCAGACCGCCTTCGGCTCCGTGATGGGAGCCAGCCTCGGCGCCAAGTTCGTGGCTATCTGCCTGTTCTTCTTCGCTTTCTCCACGGTTCTGAGCTGGAATCTGTTCGGCAAGATCAACGCCATCTGGCTTTTCGGCAAGAAGAACCCCAAGGCCTGCACCGTGATCTACACCCTCATCGCCCTGGTGTTCATCCTGATGGGCACCATGATGAGCAACGATCTGGTGTGGGAGCTGACGGATATGTTCAACAACCTCATGGTCATTCCCAACGTCATCGCCCTGTTCGCCCTGACCAAAATGGTAGTCGGCGGCGTGGGAAGCAAGATCGCACAGTAAATGAGAGCGATCTGTATTGTGCTTATTTACTTTCAAAAAACGTTATAAAAAAAGAAACAGGACATTCATAAGAATGTCCTGTTTCTTTTGGCGGAGATGGAGGGATTTGAACCCCCGCACGCCTTGCGGCGCCTACCGGATTTCGAATCCGGACCCTTCAGCCACTTGGGTACATCTCCAAGCGATCCTATTTGCCCCCCGCAGACGGTCAAATCCAAACCCCAAGGGGACTGCGTTAGCTATTATGACATATTTTCACAGCTATTGCAAGAGAAATACTTGCACGGCGAAGGAACACAGCATAGAATGAGCATATCTTACCCGTGCGGATGAAGAAGGAGGAAGTGCTATGGCCCTGCGGGTCTATATTCTTGGCGATGCCGCAGCTTACCAAAACTATGCACTGGCGGTGGAACGTGCCGGAGGGATTCCCTGCTTCGGGAGCCGGCCGGCGGACTGCGACTGCTTGCTGCTGCCCGGCGGCGGGGACATGGAATCCTGGCGTTACGGCCAGAAAAACACAGCCTGCCGGGATCTGGAGCCGGAACGGGACGCGCTGGAACTGGAGCTGCTGGCGGATTTTACGGCCCTTGGCAAGCCGGTCCTGGGTATATGCCGGGGAATGCAGAGCATCAATGTGTTTTTCGGCGGCGATCTGGTGCAGGACTGGCCAGGACACAGCGCCATAGAAGGCGTTGACCGGCTTCACAGCGTTCAAAATGCACCGTCCTTTCTGCGGGAGCTATACGGAGAGCGCTGTGTGGTCAACAGTTGCCACCACCAGATCATTGGCCGCCTGGGCACCGGTTTGGAGGTTTTGCAACGGGCGGAGGACGGCGTAGTAGAGGCCTTCCGACACAAAACCTTGCCGGTTTGGGGGATCCAATGGCACCCGGAGCGGCTGACAGCGGACTGCCAAACGGGCACGGTGGACGGACTGGCGGTATACCGGGCGTTTCTATCTCAGGCAGCCTTGTAAGAGCTCTGCCTGTTAACCGCAGGCGTATCCGGATCGGACAGGAACTGTGCACCACGATCCACCAATACGCGGAAAATCCGGTCGCAAAGATTTTCTGTAAAGGGTAAGATGAAGGGTAAACACCATTTCAGCGCAGCAAAAAATCCCTCAAAGCCTTGCGGCTCTAAGGGATTTGTTTGGTGGACGATACAGGACTCGAACCTGTGACCCCCTGCACGTCAAGCAGGTGCTCTAGCCAGCTGAGCTAATCGTCCGAAGCGGAACGTGTATATATTACATGAGTTCCGCCGCTTTGTCAAGCCTTTTTTCGTTTTTTCTCAAAAAGTTTTCCAAGGTGCTTTATATCGGCAAATTTTTCCGACAGGCAGCTCCCTTTCAGCGCTTATTCCACGTTGAACTGCCGCAGGCCCGCCAGGTCTGTGACCGGCAGAGAGAACGCCAGCGCCTGGGCCTCGGTCTGCATTCCGGCCTTTTCCATAATGGCCTTCATGATGGGCTTCCGGGTCTCCGCCGAGGCGAGAATAAAGATCAGTTCCTTCTCCGACGCCAGCGACACGCCGAAGAATTTCTTCGCCAGCTCCGTTCCGGTCCCCTTTGCGTGGACCGCCGTGCCGCCGGTAGCCCCAGCCGCCCGGGCTGCGTCCATAACCTGATCCGTAGCGCCCTGATTGGCGATCACAACGATCAGCTCGTGGGTCAATTTCTTTTCCATGCGGTCCTCCGCCTCCCCCTGTAACAAATAATTTTTGGCAGACGCGCCGCCGATGCTGGACACCGGCACCGCCATCATAACGCCTCGGCCCGGAACATCCAGCCAGAGGTCCTTGGCTGCTTTCCGGAGCAGCCCCTTCCGGCTGGGCAGCATACACAGCAGCACTGCCTTTTCCGTAGCCTCCAGCCCCAGGCAGTCTAAAACCTCAGTGGTGGCGGTGCCACGGCCAAGAGCCGTGAGCACCAGCGTTGCCCCCTGTTCCCGGAACCAAGCGGAGAAGTCTCCGCCCCGGCTCCGGTCCGCGATGGTAAGGATCAGATCAGCAGACATATAACTTCCCCCCTTACAGTTCGATGATCTCGTCGTCCGCCGCCGGCATCTCCGGTGCGGGCGCGGCAGGTGCTTCCGCCGCGGCCTTCTTCAGCTTGAGCTGATAGACAAGGCCCAGCAGTTGGATGGTGATAAGCGGCGTCATGGCCACCATGGCCACTACGCCGAAAGCGTCTGTTACCACATTGCCGCCCAGGGTCTCACAGGCCCCCATAGCAAAGGGCAGCAGAAACGTGGCCGTCATGGGACCAGAGGCCACGCCGCCGGAGTCGAAGGCGATGGCGGTGAAGATCTTCGGCACCGCGAAGGATAAGCCGATGGCGCACAGGTATCCCGGCACCAGCAGGACAAAAATAGAAACGCCCGTCAGGACACGCAGCATGGCGAGACCAATGGACACCGCCACGCCGATGGACAGGCTGGTGCTCATGGCCTTGCCGGGGATGGCTCCGGAGGTCAGCTCCTCCACCTGCCGGTTCAGCACATGGACGGCAGGCTCCGCCTGCACGATGAACCAGCCCATCAGCATACCGATGGGGATCAGGACCCAGCTTTGCTCCAAAGCCGCGATCTGGCGGCCCAAATAGCTGCCGGCGGGTAAAAAGCCCACATTCACGCCGGTCATAAACAAAACCAAACCGATATAAGTATACAGGAGTCCCACGGTGATTTTCAACACATTTTTTCGAGGCAAATGCAGAGACGTCACCTGAAACACGGCGAAAAAGGCCGCAATTGGCACCAGCGCCGCCCCCATTTCCTTCGCATAGACCGGAAGGCCCTGGGCGAACAGCCGCCACAGCTCCCGGCTGTCCCCGGCCTCCGGCACTACGGAGGGCACATAGCTTCCCGCTGCTGGGTATGCCAGTGCCAGCGTCAGCACCGCCAGCACCGGCCCCACGGAGCACAGCGCCACCAGACCGAAGCTGTCCTCGCCAGCCTTGCCGTCGCTTCGGGTGGAGGACACGCCCAAGCCCAGCGCCATGATGAAAGGCACGGTCATAGGCCCGGTGGTCACGCCGCCGGAGTCAAATGCCACCGCCAGAAAATCCTTAGGGGCAAAGGCCGCCAGAGTAAAGATCACGATGTAGGACGCGATCAGCAGGCCGTTCAGCGGGATCTGGAACAGGATGCGCAGCAGCGCTACCACCAGAAAGATCCCCACGCCCACGGCCACCGCCCCGATCAGGACGGCGTTAGGGATCCCCGGCACCTGCCCCGCCAAAACCTGAAGATCCGGCTCGGAAATAGTGACGATGATGCCGATAAGCAAGCTGACGCACACCACCACCCACAGCTTCCGGGATTTGGTCATCTGTGCGCCCACCCGCTCACCAATGGGGAGCATGGCGGTATCCGCGCCCAGAGTAAACAGGCCCATACCCACGATCAGCAGCACGGCGCCTACCAAGAACGCCAGCAGCACGTCCGTTGGGACCGGAGCCGCGGTAAAACACAAGATCAGCACGATCAGGGTAATGGGCACCACGGAGGCCAGCGCCTCCCTCACCTTTTCACCCAATATCGTTTTCGTCTGGCCGATCTGGTCCCGCCACTTCTTCCGCAGTCCTGCAAACAAACGCACCGCCTCCTTCTCTGATGATCACTTGATGGATTTATCATACCATTTTTTACCTTAGCATCGCAACTTTTTGTCGGAATCTTTTCAAATTATTAACAATATATGTGAAAAGTGCTGTGTACGCCCTTGTTATTCCTCAAAAACTGCCCGGCTGTTGCCGGGCAGTCAGCGTGTCGAAAAAGTCTTTTCTCCCCGCTGAGCCAGTTTTCAGAACTTTATA
>OMGW01000591.1_pt1 | contig 13460 bp, 9 predicted proteins | sample 1646131 | NCBI WGS metagenome assembly OMGW01 (sample SAMN05578588, study PRJEB25193) | human gut metagenome | biome: Human Microbiome; feature: human-associated habitat; material: feces | host: Homo sapiens | place: USA:Birmingham
CCTCGGTAAACGCATAAGATACGTATGCGGCAGCCTCATTACCGTCCATCGTCTTGAACACTTTATTCTTTGACATAAACTTATCTCCTATTTCCTATCAAACGATAAACTCACTCTTTTGCAGCGATGACTTCAATCTCGCAGAGCAACTTCTTAGGCAGTTCCTTGACTGCTACGCAGGAACGGGCTGGCTTGCTGATGAAATACTTTTCATAAACGCCGTTGAACGCGGCAAAGTCGGCCATGTCGGCCAGGAAGCAGGTGGTCTTGACTACGTCCGCAAATGTCATCCTGTTTGCCCGCAGGATCGCCTGTACATTCTTGCAGCACTGCTCCGCCTGCTCTTCAATGGTATTGCCTGCAACTTCGCCCGTTCCCGGGGCAAGTGCTACCTGACCGGACGCGAACAGAAAATTATCAACCGCGATCGCCTGAGAATACGGGCCGATGGCGCTGGGGGCATCGTTAGTTTGAATTGTTTGCATCTTCTTTTCCTCCGTTTTCCTTAGCTTTCTCTAAAATCCTTGTTATTCTTCATCTTTTAAAGACAGATACTCCAAAGCAGTAAAGACATGCAGCTTTACGCCTGTTAGCAGGGTATCTTCATCAATTGTAAACTTTGCGTTATGATGGGGCTTATCACTGCCGGCAGACGGATTCCCGGTGCCAACGAATACCAGTGCCCCGGGGATGCCGTTATGATTCGTAAACTCGGAGAAATCCTCACCACCCATGCAGTGATAGGGGATGATGTCCGTGCTGTCAGCAAAGTGGGACAGTACCTGATTCTTCAAAAACGCAACACTGGCTTCATCGTTTATGACCGTATAGTTGCTGGGGATGAACTCAAGTTCATAGTCCATCCCATAGGCTGCACAAATGCCGGCAACCAGCCGCTCAAAGCGTTTGCGCGGATGCTGGGGACTGTCATCGCTGCCATCGTACAGATACCGCATACTGCCTTCGATCTCGGCAATATCGGGGATAATGTTGGCCGCAGTTCCCGCAGCCATCTTTCCCACAATGATATTGGTAGGATCAAGGGCAGAGATCTCCCGGGTCTGAATGGATTGCAGATTTTGAACGACTGTGCAGGCGCAAAGAATAGGGTCCTTGCAATCCTGCGGAGTCGAGCTGTGGCCGCTGCGGCCAATGATCTTGATTTTGAAAATGTACATTTCAGCCATCACAGCGCCAGATTGAAGTCCGATTTTTCCACTGGGGATGGGGGACCAGAGATGCAGTGCAAACGAGGAATCTACAGGAGGATCATTCAAAACGCCAGGTTCTTTGACCATATAGCTGGCACCGTCGATCTCCTCGTTGGGCTGGAACACGAATTTGACCGTACCGGCCAGTTGATCCTTCATGCCTGCGAGTATCTTGGCTGCCACAAGTAGGATGGCGGTATGGCCGTCATGGCCGCAAGCATGCATGACGCCGGAATTCTGAGATGCAAACGGCAGTCCCGTTTCTTCCCGGATCGGCAGGGCGTCCATATCAGCCCGCAGCAAAAGCGTGCGGCCGGGTCGTGAACCATGAAGGAGTCCCACAACGCCGGTTTTTGCAACACGCTGCGTCTGGATGCCGCATTCGGCTAAATAATCTTCTACCAGTTTTGCTGTGCGCTTTTCTTGAAAGCCAAGTTCTGGGTGTGCATGGATGTCCCGGCGAATGGAAATAACTTCATCCCGGTAAGATTCAAATTGATCTTTTGTGATGACCATGCCTATAATTCTCCCTTCTAAAATCGATTTACCTATTGCAGCGATGAATTTACGTTTGAAGTTTGACCTGCATGACTGGGTGCTCTTGTCATGGATATTATCCAACTTTTTTCCCCTCGTTGTAAACTTACAAAACATAAGATGTTAAACGCATTTTAATTATACAAAATATAAAACGGCAGTTCAGAATCGAACTGCCGCTCATTTTGTGGTATTATGAATACAATGAAAAAACGCGGAGGCTGATCTCCAGCAGGAAAAGATCCTTGTGGTCATCCAAGGATATTCCTGTAAGATCTTTGATCTTATCCAGACGATACAGCAAAGACTGACGGTGGATATGCAGCATTCTGGCAGTGGAACTGGTATTATAATTACAATGAATAAAAGCCGCAAGCGTTTCGATCAAATCAGTTCCGGAATCCGCATTATGCTTTCGCAGAGGGCGCAGAAATTCTTCCGCGACCTGCCGGACTTTTTCATTGCTGGAAAGAGCAGAAACGATTTGTGCTTCCTTGGTATCCCGATATGTGAAGCAATACTGCGTACCGCCGTTTTGTATGCAATACTGCAGGGCCAGCGCAGCATTTTGGTAAAGCTGCGGAAAATCCGGCTCCTTTAGGGTAATCTCACTGATTCCCCAATAAAAACCATACGCCGGAAATGTATCGGTCAATTGGTGGTGCAGACGGTCAAGAAAGGCCCTTGTAGCGATCTCAGGAGAAATCTGCGGATTACCGATATATATAATAAAATCCAAGGTTCGGCTGGATACCATGACCGTGGGACATCCATTTTTCCCTGATTGGATCAGTAAATCTTCGATTTGGGCGCTTACTGTTGCTGCTTCACTGGAATATTCTTCTATCTGTTTCTCATGCTCACGGGGAAGCACGCGAAGTACGGCGCAGGTATAAGGCCGCTGCAAATTAAAGTGGAGGCGTGCTCCCTGCTTCAGAAGTTCTATTTGAGGCGTATCACGATTATGGGCCAGATCCCACACGAAATCATTTTTCAGTCTCAGCGTGGTCAGATCTTCAATGTTTTTTCGATTGAACCAAAGTGAAAGCGGAAAGCACACATATTTTTGCAGAAGAGACTCCCGGTTGTCAGAAAGATACAATTTGTCTTTATCATCGACGAATGTATAAATGCGCAGATAACCTGACAGCAAGCCGGCGATACTGATTTCCAATTCCTTTACGTTTTGCTCCTCGTCTTCGGAATCGTCGGTTATCATACTGCCGTTCTGCGCCAATACCTGTCCGCTGGCATTTACGATCTCAACAGGCGCATTCAATGACTGGCTGATTTTTGCAGCAGCGCTTGAAAGAGGTTTTGATTCAAAAAAGGTATTGAAAAGAGTTGTCTGCAAATTCTGATATACACTGAGCCGTTTGGCCTTTACCGCTTCGTGCACCGCAGCCTGCACATCAGAAAATCTGAGGTTCCACGGGATGGAGAACATGGGCAGCCCAATAGAATTTGCATAGGCAATCACCTCTGGAGGGACAACATAATTGGGTGCCTTAAAGGACAGCAGCAGCGCCGCTGCGCCTGCGTTTTTTACAGCGTGAAGCAGCGCAGTAAAGGAAGTCGGATCGCCCAGGCAGCCCATAGCCGTAGAAAGTACAAGTTCGTCCTTTTGAATAAAATCATCAACTGGCAGTTCCTGTACCGAGATAGATTTAATATAGACATTCTTGAAGTCGGCGCCATTGGTAAGCAGCTTTGCCTCTGCTGCAATATTTGACTGAAGGAATTCCCACAGCGTATATTCCATCGCTTCACCACTCCCTTGTTTCTCCGCATATTACATTATACGATTTGTACAACAAAATCAAGAATAATCTTTGACTAATTGTAAGTTGAGAACGAGTAAATGCCATGCTACCATACAGTTGTCACAGGAACTCGTGAATGTGAGACTCGAAAACAAAATGTCAAGGAGTGGTTTCTTATGAGCATCAATACCGACCTGCTGCACGCTGAGCAGCTCCATGCCAAGCTGTGGGGTTCCTATGAGCCCGTAGCCATGGCCCATGTCAGCCCCATCTATCAGACCTCCACCTATGTGCTGGAAAACTTCGATGCCGCCGTGTATCTGAACCAGCATGCCGACGCCGGCTTCTCCTACACCCGGTTCGCAAACCCCAACTGCGATGAGCTGGAGCGCAAGATCGCTCACCTGGAGCATGCCGAAGCGGCTCTGGCCCTGGCCTCCGGTCTGGGCGCCATCTCCACCGCCGTTATGAGCGTGGTAAAGGCCGGTGACCATGTGGTCTTCGGCGACGTGATCTACGGCTGCTCCTACGCCCTGTTCGCCAAGGTCCTGACCAAGCTGGGCGTTACCTATACCCGCGTGGACACCACCAAGGTGGAGGAAGTAGAAAAAGCCATCCAGCCCAACACCTCTCTGGTGTATGTGGAAACTCCCGCCAACCCCACCCTGAAGATCAGTGACATTGCCGCTATCGCCGAGGCGGTACATAAGCACCCCGGCATCACTATGATCGTGGACAGCACCTTTGCGTCCCCCTACCTCCAGAATCCGCTGGATCTGGGTGCCGATCTGGTGGTCCACAGCGCCACCAAGTATCTCAACGGCCACGGCACCGTCACCGCCGGCGTCATCGCCGGTCCCAAGGAGCGGATCGACCACTGCCGGATGCCCTATCTGCAGTGCTTCGGCGCCGTGCTGGATCCTTTCGCGGCCTGGCAGCTGATGCAGGGCATGAAGACCCTGGGCGTCCGCATGGAGCGCCACTGTGAGAACGCCATGAAGGTGGCCCGTCACCTGGAAAAGCATCCCAAGGTGGACCGCGTGTACTATCCCGGCCTTGAGAGCCATCCCACCCACGAGATTGCCAAAAAGCAGATGCACAACGGCTTCGGCGGCATGATGAGCGTGGACATCAAGGGCGGCATGGACGCTGTCCGCACTGTGATGAACAATGTCAAGGTATTCAGTCTGGCTACCAGTCTGGGCAATGTGGACTCTCTGATTCAGCACTCTCCTTCTATGAGCCACTTCGATATGACCCCCGAGGAGCGCTATGCCTCCGAGATTTATGACGGCCAGGTGCGTCTGTCCATCGGCATCGAGGACGCCGACGATCTGATCGCCGACCTGGATCAGGCTCTGGCTCTGATCTGATTCTTACGCAATAACCACCAGTCGTAGATATTTCTTACCAATCTTGCAAATTTCACCTGCAAATTTTTCGATTAGAAATAGAAAGGACGGTTATTCCCTATGATGTTTGAAAAAGCCGAATATATGGAGCGCCTCAGCAAGGTTAAGCAGGTAATGGCTGAACGCGGCATCGATGTTCTCTTCATCAGCAACCCTGCCAATATGTGCTATCTGATTGGACACAACGCATGGTCCTTCTACGTTCATCAGGCCGTCGTGGTTGCGCTGGATGATGAGATGCCCCACTTCCTGGGCCGTTACATGGACGCATTTGCCGGCGTTGTAAAGACGACCTACCTGGACGAAAACCATGTCCATCCCTGGCCTGATTACTATGTGCAGAACCCCACCTGCCATCCCATGGACCACATGGCAGAAACGCTGAAGGAACTGGGCTATGGCAACAAGACCATCGGTGTCGAAATGGACAACTACTGGTTCTCTGCCGCGGCCTACGAAGCACTGAAGAAGGGCCTGCCCGACGCTAAGTTCGTCAACGGCGATCTGATTGTCAACTGGGTCAAGATCATCAAGTCTGACGCTGAGATTGAAATGATCCGCCGTGCGGGTAAGATCGTAGACGCAGCCATGCAGGCTGGTATCGACGCATTCCGTCCCGGAGCCCGCCAGTGCGACGTGGCTGCCGCCATTGTGAATGCGCAGATCAAGGGAACTCCTGAGTTCGGCGGCGATTATCCCGCAATCATGCCTCTGATGCCCAGCGGCGAAACGGCCGGCGCGCCGCATCTGACTTGGAATGACAGCCGTTACCCTGACAACATGTCCATGTATATCGAGATCGCCGGCTGCCACAACCGCTATCACTGCCCCATGTCCCGTACAGTCTGCCTCGGTGATCCCTCTCCCGAGATCGACAAGTACGCTAAGGTCACGATTGAGGGCCTGCAGGCAGCTCTGGACACGATCAAGCCTGGCAATACCTGCGAGCAGGTCGAGGCGGCATGGCGCAACACGGTGGCAAAGTATGGCGTGGAGAAGGAATCCCGTATCGGCTATTCCACCGGCCTGAACTATCCCCCCGACTGGGGTGAGCATACCGCCAGCCTGCGGCCCGGTGACAAGACCGTTCTGCAGCCGAACATGGTGTTCCACTGCATCCCCGGTATGTATTATGACGACTTTGGCATTTCCATCAGCCAGTGCATCCGCGTAACCGAGACCGGCTACGAGCGGATGTCTAACTTCCCCTTTGATCTTATTGTAAATAAGTAAGCATCCTTCTGCCTTTGTATACCCATGGCGACGTGGGTATACAAAGGCACACAAAATAAGAAATGCAGGGTTCGTCCTTGCGGGAGGTTATAATGACAGAAAAAAGAGGAGATGTTCGAGCGCCCTTTATTTTCAGCATGGTCGGCGGAATGATCGCATACTACATCGGTGCATCTACCGGCACAGGTCAGGAGTTCTTCCAGACCTATTCATCCCATGGTACGATCGGTGTGGTAGGCGTCATTATTCAGCACATTCTTTTGGCAGCACTGGCGATTCTGATTATCAGGACCTGCAAACGGTATAATTTGTCCAATGCCAAGGAATGCTTTACGTGGTTTTTGGGGAAGTATGTCGGTCCCGCTGTTTATTACTATACCGTGGCATTTGTGTTCTGCACGATGGTGCAGTTGATCTCCGGGACCGGGCACTTGCTGAAGCAATATTATGACTGGCCGTACTATATCGGCGCAAGCCTGCTGGCTGCCCTGTGCATCATGTCGGTCCTTTTCGGTTTCAAAAAGGTGATCGACATCATCAGCAAGATCGCACCGCTGATCCTGCTGGTCATGGCCGTTGTTTTTGTCGTGGGCCTAATCGACCCGGTGGATGGGTTGGCGCAAGGCTCCGCAATCGCAAATTCTGCCGAGGAGATCGTAAAGACACATTCTTCATGGATCGGCTCTACGATCCTGCACCACACCTACTTGATCCTGTTCGTGATCCCCTACTATGTCAGCTGCTATATGTTCGACCCCGGCGCCAGCAAGCGGGAAACGTATTTGTGGGTGATTTTGTCTTATGTGCTTCTCGCGGTAGTGATCATTTTGATGGTCCTCTCACAGATTGCAAATATGAGCGTGGTGATGGGGAAAGCCGCTCCGAATCTGGCAATTGCAACTGCCCATGCGCCCATTCTGGCCGCTATCCTGACGCTGATGATCATTGCGGCATCCTTTACCACAACAGCACCTATCGCCGTGATCTGTGCCGAATACTTTGCAAAGGCCGGAACCGCGAGATATAAGGCCATTGGTACAGTCATTGTACTGCTTGCCTTCGCAGTAAGCTTTGCCGGTTCTTATGCTCAGATCATCAACATTCTCGTCACGGTTTCCGGACGCGTTGGCTTGGGTGTGTATATTTTTGCGGCGTGCTATCGTGCGTACCGTGCGATTGTAGACAGGAAAGACACCGAAACAACTGTGAATTCTCCTGCTTCCTGTGAATAATTTGGTAGTATAGGATTTCAAATTTACAATTGCTGGAAAGAGATGCCATTCATCTCACAGTATACAGAGAACGGCCGGAAGCTGTGTCAGGGAATTTGTATTCCCGATACCGCCTCCGACCATTCTTTCTTTTTGGGTATCTTTTTATAATCGATGCAAAGTAGAAAGCCAAGCGCATCATTAAAACACCGCTTAAAGTTGTCGTGGTTGGCGATACTCCAGCCCACAAATACAGGTGATATGTTCCCCATGGAGTAAACAAACGGGTAAAAATAGTCTGCAATGACTTAAATAAGGGGTATTCTTTGCGATATATAAAAATTCTGCGGTCGTCCCACAGTCGTGAAACCAGATACTCCGGTAATGACCACATTGTTATGCCCGCTGGCGCAATGGATAATAAGCAAATCGCCGTTGGCATCTCTGCCCCCGACAATGCCGACATGGGAATCGTCCGAATAAAATACCAAATCGCCGGGGAGCGCATCGTCCCATGAGATGGGGGTGCAGTAGCTGTGCTGAGACATAGCCCCTCCGCCGTGGCCAATGATGTAGCTGCCGTTTGTGGCGTTATAGAATACCCAATCGACGAACCCGCTGCAATCTACCCCGTAGGGCCGGTAGGTTCCGGTGGTGGAGCTGCCCGCCGCCGTGACCTGCCGCAGTTCGCCCCATCGAGCGTCCCAGCCGATCACAAGGGATTTTCCGCCAAAAAAATAATTTACCTTACCGACAAGAGAACAGGCGGTGCGTACCACCGCTTCACGCTCCGGTGATAGATCTTCCGGCAAGCTGCGGATCAGCGCCGCCGTGTCCCCGCTGACGGAGTACACATCTTCTATCAGCTCCAGCAGGAGATCCCGCTGCTCCAGCAGTTCCTCCAGCGCCGCGATCTGGTTGCGGTTAAAACGGTAGGCGGTTTCCATTTCTTCCGCTGTTTTTGCAGAAATCGTGATATAGAGGTTTCTTTCCGTCCAGCCTTCATCGTCCTCGCCGTTGCCGGGATGGTGAATGACCTCAACGCGGTGGGTAATAGTGGTCATGTCCCAAAAGACCGCTTTCAGGCGAGCGATGCGGTCAGCGTCCATCGTGGCCACATCTGCGGCGTCCACATCGTCACTGCCAGCCACCTTCACCGCGAACACCGCCAGTATCTCGATCCAATCGGTGGATTGCCCGTCAACGGAAATGGAATCATAGTCATCTGCCGTTTGCAGAGCTTCCAGCCGCTCGTTGAAGTCATAATTGACCTGTGCCACCGCAGCGGAAAGCGGCACAACGCCTGTCTCCCGGCTTTCATTGGAAAAGAGAATGCCGAACGGTGAAGCAACAATCGCCGCTACGGGGATCACCGTCAGAAGCAGCACCAGCACCACCGCGCCGCTGCCTGCGGTCAGGATCGAGCTGACCGCAGACGCCACACCTCGACCCACGGTCTTTATCGCCTGCACCGCTGATCCGCCCAGCTTCTTTACCGTTTTGCCGCCGTTCTTTGCAGCATCCTGAAGCATCGCCCGCTGCGCCTTTCTCTGCGTCGCTGCCCTTGCGCGGCGTGAGATAGTTGCATTGTTCGGTTTCGCATAGTCGGTTGGTCGGATACGCATGGTGCGCGTGGTCTTTGCCGATGGCTGTCCGCTCTTGGCGGTAAACCCGCCCTTGACCGATGCACCCGAATTGCCTTCCTGCGGAGTGGCCATTGTGCTTCCACGGTTGGACGGTGGAGGCGCAATGTGCCGCTCTGCTGTTTTTTTCTCGGCAAGGTTCCGCCCATAGGCGGCTTTTGCGTCCCGCACGGCTTTTTGCCGCCCTCGCTCCTGCGGGGCGGCATTTGCGCTTTTGGCGGTATTTGCATTTTTCGGAGAGAAAGCCTGTTTTCCGACTTCGTTTCGTGCAGCGGTTTGGGCTGGGGAACAGTCATATTCTATTGGCGCATTGATGGAACCGCTTTCCGAACCAATCCCCATATCTGCCGGTTCTGCCGTTCCATGCTCTCTTGCCGTATTTTCTTTGCCCTGCCGCTGCTTTTCTCGGTAGTGCTTCATCATGCGCCGGGAACCATCTGTGGCCAGCGCCGTACCACGGCGCATATTTTTCTCTACGCGGTCGGTGGCGTAGCGCACTGGGTCGTGGCTTTCCGGCTCTTTCTCCTGCTGCCGCTTGTCCATGTGCTTTTTCAGAATGGAATCGGCATCTTTTGGCGCAGGGTTCTTCAGCTTTGCCTTTGGCGTGTCCATGCCGGGTTTGATCTTCAAGTCCCGCATGGCGTCAGTCCTCACCGGGCTTGGTGGACATTAAGCGGTACAGCTCCGTATTTGGGGGCATCTCGTTGGAGAAAGGCACGATAGCCCCACCAACTTTGATAAGCCCATGACCAGCCGGGGCATTATCTACATAGCTCATTTGCGTGTCAGACGCGCCCAGCAGACGGGCCAGCTGTTCCCGGTCGGTAGTAGCCTGATTGAGCATCAGCAGAAATTCGGAGTTCGCAAACATCATACGCGCTGTGTTGGACAACAGACATTCCTCTACATTCTGCGTAATGCCGGTGAGCGTTGCGCCATATTTGCGGAACCGCTTCCAGCATTTATACAGAAATTCACTGCTGTAATTGTTGATGTTGCTTCCATTTCCGTTACCGTTGGCAAAGAACAGATAGATCTCGTCGATATAGACATGGGTGAATTTTCCCGCTTTGCGGTTCTGAATGACGCGGTTATAGATGGCGTCCAGCATTACCAGCAGTCCCACCGATTTCAGGTTTTCACCCAAATCCTGAATATCAAAGCAGAGTATACGGCTTTTCGTGTTGATATTGGTTTGGTGGGAGAACACATCTAAGCTGCCTGTCGTAAATAATTCCAACGCCAGCGCGATTCGGTGGGCTTCCGGATTGACCTGCTTCATCAGGTCATCATAGAGATTTTTCAGCGTGGGCGGTTCACCTTGATAGTTCTTCAGATACTCTCGATAGATATTGCCCACGCTGCGGTCAATGATGGATTTTTCCTGCGGCTCGATCTTATCCGCGCCCATAAGCTGCTCATAGAGCGACATGATAAACTCGGACTTCATGACCAAGGGCTCTTTCCCATCACCGTAGCCCTCGGACAAGTCCAGCGCATTGATATGACAGCCGTGAGGATCGGACGCGGAGATGGTAATGACCTCGCCGCCCAGCGCCCGCACCAGATCGCCGTATTCGCGTTCAGGATCGACAATGATAATATCGTGGTCTGTAGAAAGGGCCAGCGCGGTCATTTCCTGTTTTGCCGCCATGCTTTTGCCTGATCCCGATACGCCGGTGATAAAGCCGTTGCCGTTCAACAGGTTTCCGCGATTGCAGATAATGAGGTTATGGGACACTGCGTTGACGCCATAGTAGATACCGCCCGCGTCCTGAATTTCCTGCGATTTGAACGGCATGAGGACAGCAGTACATTCCGTGGTCAGGGTGCGGGTGGCATCAATGCGCTTTAGACCGAGGGGCAGCACCGTATTCAGCGCGTCCTCCTGCTGGTAGCGCAGAATGTTAAACTGACAGCCCCGCGCCCGTCCGATGGCTTGCAGGGCTTCGGTGTCCTGGTCAAGCTGTTCGAGGTTATCCGCCAAGTGCGTCAGCGTGACGAGTGCCAGCATCATGCGCTGGTCGCGGCTCATCAGGTCGTCCATAAACTCTTTCGTTTCGTTTCGCATCTGTTCCAAATCGTAGGGAATATTGGCGGTAAAATTATTGCTCTGATTTTGCCGCTGCTGCCATCTGGTAATGTCGGATTCCACGGACATGATGCGCTTGCGAATATCGCTCACCGCTTCGTCCATCGCCACGGGGATAATGTCAATGGAGAGCATCATGTTTCGGGGATAGTCCGTCAGCTCCGTGATCATGCTGTCGGAGATAAAGCTGGCATATTCCCGCAGAAACAGGGTGCGGCCTACATGGTTCCCCAGCTCGTAATGATTTTTCTGAAAGGAGATGCAGTCCGGGGCGATACTGTCTCGGAAGTCATGTCCCTTTCGCATGGCGTCCTCCAAATCGAATTGGAAAAGCTGTTCCTCGCCGGGGCGATAAAAGTCATGCAGGAGTCGCAGGCGGTCATTGACCGCAATTTCGCGGACGCTGGACGCCATGCGGGGCAGGCCGGTGGTGAGGTCGGTGCTGACACGGGAGAAAAAAGAGCGTGCTTCTTCAATGCTTTTCTTCTCTACGGAAATTGTGATGTACTTCTCCTGAATGAGATTGTTGCTCTCCGCCGCCTTTTCCAGCAGCAGGTCGTTGTATTCGCCACGGTACTGGTCTTGCCCATCGCCCTTCATAGGCATGAGCAGCGTTCGCCCAAAGTCCTTTTGATTGAGCTGTCGGTTGAACAGCGTGATCTTCGCCGTGGCTCCGATGGGGAGTGAATTCAGGAAAGAGCAGTAGGTCATAAAGAGTTCCCGCTGCTTCTCTGGGGATGCCACGGCATAATTCACATCAAAAAAGCGCCAAGTCTTAGAAAACTTACCGCTCACCTGAAACACACCGTCTTTGTAAATTCGTTTGATCGGGATAGATTTCTGGACGCTGCGGGGAACAGAAAAAGCGTCCCGCTCCGCGCTGCGCCGATGCTTGAAAAGGGTCAATGTTTCTTCACCTCGCGTTTTATAGCTTCTTCGTAGTAATTCTCCGCTTTCCATACACGCTTGCCTGCCATAATGACCTCGGATTTCAGCCATGCCCACAAAAACTTCTCCAGCGTCAGGCCGTTATACTGGAAAAAGCCCGCAGCGGCCACGGGAGCCGCACCGACGATGCATACCCAGCTCACCGTTTCCCGGTCCAACACTCGGCTCAGGCTGAAATACAGTCCCACCGCAGCGCCCACCGCCAAAACGGAGCAGATGAATTGCCGCACAGACAGGCCGAAAAAGAGTGTTTCGCGGTACGCGCGAATTTCCTTATTGATTTTGATTTCCATACTGTCCTCCTGAAAAGCAAAAGCAAGTAGCTCATCACTACTTGCCTTGGAAAATATGTTCAGTTTCTTCTAACTGTGGGACAACGGCTGGATTGATCGCATACCAACTCCGCCGCCTACGCTCGTCCGTATCATAATGTTCGAGCAATAAAGTGTGATTCAGTAGGCAATTTTTTACTATGCGGTCAATTTGCCGAGGATTCCACAAATCAATATAATTTTTCCATTCGTTCATCGCGCAGGGAAACCATCGAGCATTGTGTTCAACAACACACATCTCTTGATTATTTTGAATAATGCGATAGAGTATTTGTAAAAATGTTGCTTCAATAATTCCAATGCTTTTTGCAATTTCAGGGTTAAAATATTCAATGTTCATCATACCATCTTCTGTGTTGTGAAGTTTATCATATAGCTTTCTACAATTCAAGTTACAATCCCAGCATCTCCTTGGCGATATGGTCGGCGGACTTCACCAAGCCCACCAATACCAGCAGGTTGAATATGACCTCGCCCAAATAGCTCCACACCTGCGTCATCACGGACGCACTGCTATCCACCACCGGCGTACCGCTGGAGGAAAAGGCCGAAAAGATGATGCAGGCCAGAACGATCACCGCCCCTTCCATGCACACGCCCACATAGCTTCTGAGGAACGCTTTCCCAAAATGGGATGTCCCTTCTCCCGCAAAGGACGCCAGTGCCACCGGGGACAGCGCGGCATACATATAGATCTTAAAAAATCGCCCATAGACGGTGAGGATCATAATGAATGCCAGCACCGTAATAAACAGGCTCCCCAGCAGCGTCACCAGCCAAAGCGGAATGCTTGCCAAAAAGCCCACATCTCCGATGGCGTCCGCAATCTCCTGCGGCAGCGCCACGGATGCGCCGGTCAAGCCGCCGATGCTGCCCGCCGCCGTTGCCACAATGCCGTTGCACACATCAAATACATCTACCAGCAAGTCCATGCCGTAGGTGATACCCAGCTTTGCCAGCACAAAGTAGATAAAGTGCCGCAGCAGATGCTCCGGCCTTTGAAAGTCCCGAAAGCCGGAAGCGCTGCGAAAGATACCGATGGCAAAGAACAGCACCAGCAGCCCGTAGCCGATGGCCT
>OMGW01000593.1_pt1 | contig 13436 bp, 14 predicted proteins | sample 1646131 | NCBI WGS metagenome assembly OMGW01 (sample SAMN05578588, study PRJEB25193) | human gut metagenome | biome: Human Microbiome; feature: human-associated habitat; material: feces | host: Homo sapiens | place: USA:Birmingham
TCCGCCGCATGGATTCTGTGATTAAGTCTTACTGCCATAATCCTTCACTTCATGTATAAAGTGATCTGCTCCTATTCGACACTACTTCCCGGAGCCGGAACGGCGCAAAGACAGAGCGAAAAATAATCACTCTGTCCGTGGTCATTCCTGGGCAGTCAATCCAGACTGTCTGCGGTTCCTGCCTTATTTGGCAGACAGACATCACAGGAATCTCACCTCCACCACTGCGTGCTGGCTAATCTCAAGGAGTATCATTATAGGCCATCTCTCTCTTCGCACCTGTCTACCACAGACAGGCTGTACCCCGGCTTTCCCGCTCGGCTCCTTAGATGCGATCTTTTTTACATCCGATAGACAGATGCAGGAGTGTCAGTGCGCCCCGGTTACGGCTCCTTAAATGGCTAATGTATCTGGACTGCTGGATATGGCTGGCAGGTCACATCGTGATCTGTGTGCCTGCTCTCGAAGACCGACACCAAAGTATCCTCTCCGGCATTTGTCAAAGTACCTTGAGAGGATATTCGGAAGAGACCATCTGTCCGAAAAAGTTCCTCTCATAAAGTACTCACACTAAAACGCATTTTGCACACCCTGAAAAATATATTTTTTTCAGATTTTTGAAGATCAGAGATAAAATCACGCAAAAAAAGCCCGTAATTGTTCCAGTATTCCCTGTATGGATTTCCATACTGCATTTCTGTTCACTCCCTGTTTCTCTGCGATTTCCCGGATAGTCATCCCTTCAAAAAAATAAAGATGCAGCCGCTCCTTCTGAACTTCAGTGAGTGACTGCATCGCTTTCTGCAATATTTCCAGTTCCATCTGTCTAATGACCATATCCTCTAGTGTTTCCCCTGTCTCCTGCGTAAGCTCCTCAGTCTCTCCTTCCGTATATCCATCCCGTATCGTATGGCGCAGGTCTTTCATTTCCTGTGCGTGGGCTTCCTTTCGGAAGGTATCTGCCAATGCCTCATAGACTTCTCTGGTGACATAGGTATATTCTGTTTCTCCAACAGCATTATTATAAAAATCTTTTATTCTTATCCTGATCCATTCTGACATCTTTGTGTCCTCCATTTCGCAATTTTTTGAAATGAAGGACATACGGCGGGCCTCTGGCGCTATGGACAGGAGCCAAAGGTAAGAAAAAAGGGTGCGTTTCACACGCTAAATAAAGCGCGCGACTCAGCACCCAAATCCTTTCACTATTAAATTCTCCCTTCCTGCCGTCTTCCACAATCCGGTACGGCACAGTTCCCCTAACATGCACCAATCTACCTTACCCCTATCGCCTTTTGGCGGTACTATACTTGTAAAGTAATGGTGATTCAATAAATGTGTAATAAGTGTTAGGTTAACTGTAATAAGTTGCAATTATAATACTATATTTCCTACTTTTCCTGCTTCTTGAAGCATAAAAAATCCTCCCCGTTTTGATCCGGGAAGGACTTGCATGTCATTCCATATGCGCTTGCAGATATAGCTGAATTTTACCGATAATCATAAATCCTGCCGTGATACAGATACTCACATACACGGCATAAGCGTATGGAGTCAGTTCTGCATACCATAACACGCCTAGTATGGTCAGTTCTAATGCTGTTATGAGTCTTGCCTTTCTGCCAAAATGCTTCAGTTCTTTGTCATCCAGTTTCCGATTTTTGCTGTGCATGGGACTTAACCAAAAGATGATACCTGATGCCAGAATCAGAAACAGCAATAATATCATGAATGATGCTTTTAAAAACAGTTTTTCCGTATATACCGGAATAAAAAGCACCAGATTGGAACCAATGTAGCAGAATACACGGCTGTCTGAATGATACCCGCCGGTATAGCTGCGAAGAACCATAAAAGAAACCGTAAACACTGCAACAACCAACAGTTTTTCTGTCAACAGTCCTATCAGGAATGCTGTAACAATGTTAAGCAGTAAAATCATCCCATTTCGGATTCCAAACTCATAGATTTCCTGCTCCTCTTCTTTTATGATTCCCCGTTCTACCATCCGGTGGCTGAGCCACTTTGTCATTGCTTAAAACTTTCTCAGTTTCTCGCAACCGCTTGGCATCTTATCCTGACCCAGATACCACAGACAGCAGCGGTTGGTTGCTACTGCGGTTACCATAAGTGCCATAGCAGCCATGATGTTCATGGTCTTACCGCTTAACTTGTTCATCCAGTTTCTTTTCTTCATCTGTAGAGCCTCCTTTGCCTTGATGGCTCTACTCTACCAATTCTATTTCCAAATGCAACCTATCTGTAATAAGTCGACAGTTATCTGTAATAAGTTGCATTTTTACTCTATTTTTTCAATACCGGTCAGCAATAGTATTGCTTCAAATTCCTCTCCAATATCGTGTAGTATCAGATTTCCTCCATATTTTTCTGCCACCTTACGCACAGAGTGGATACCCCTGCCATGTTTCCATTTGTCTACTTTGGATGTGACAAATGTTGGATTTTTCTTAGGCAGTTTACTATTCACAATCTTTAATAACAGCTTGCCCTCCTGGTATCTGGTTTCCACAGTAATATGGCGCTTTTGAAGTTCAACAGCATTATTCGCCTCAATTGCATTATCCAGAAGGTTACCATACAAAACCCCCATATCCCCTGTTTCAACTGATATCTTTTGGGGTATCAATGCAGAGACTTCAAATCGAATCGCTTTCTCCTTCGCCTTTGCACTTTTTACCTTCAAGATGGAATTCATCACCGGGTTGGCAGAATAAATAATCTCTTCGGCAAGTTTGATATCTCCCAGCATTTCCTGCAGCTTATCCCTAATGATTTCACTATTTCCCTGCTCTGCGGCATCCAGAAGTCCAGTCAGCCGATTCTTCATGTCATGCCTGATATTCTGAATCTGATCCTGATATCTCTCCATGTCCCGGTAGTATTCATCCCGATACGATACCTCTCTCTGCATCATCTCTTCATCATGCTGCTTCTCTGCTACAGTAGTATACTGCTCAATCATTATGAATATGAGATAATTGGTCACGATAATGGCAAAAATAATACACATACACAGGACCATCATCTGTGCAGAAATCAGTTCCTTTGAAACTTCAATCAGTAAAAAGCAACTGATCAGACTGGTCATCGGAATAATAGCCAGCATATAAAGTATTTCTTTGGGTATAAAGGACAAACGGATGCTCTTTCCTGACTTTAAAAGACAGAATATCTCTACGATTGCTGCATTCAATAGTGCCATCACAAAGACTGTAAAATAATAGGAAACTGTTGTGTCCTGAATTATTTCCTCCATGAATGCTTTATTGCACAGATATCCGATTGGCTCTGTGATTCCTACGATTCCTATGTAAAGTAATATTGCAATAAACTTACTGGAGATTTTTCCTCCGTACTGACATATATATACACTTGATATAACAATTGTCGTCAATAGATTCAGCCAGTTGATACCAAGTTGATTTACAGCACTCCCAATCAGCTCGCATCCAATCAGCAGGAGGATGGAAAACTCCACAGAAGTCTTCCTTTTTCCAATAAACACCTCTAAAAATCGGCGATAGACACACAGGTCAAAAATGTTGATCATTAGCCGAACTCCATACAAGACCATGTCACATTCCTCCCTGCACAAAAGCCATATATTTTTCTAGCAGGCTCTTCCGAAATCCCCTGCTTATCGTCAGCTCTGTCCCGTCCGAAAGTATGACTGTTGCTCCTGAAACATTTTTTACATGTCTCAGATTTACAATAAAAGAACCATGTACGGCGGCAAACACTCGCTCATCCAGTTTCCCCCATAATTCTTCTAAGTTCATGTTCGTCTGGTAAATTTTCCCCGGTGTGTGAATGATTGCCTGACGTCCTTTCTTTTCCAGATAAAGGATTTCGTCAAACTTAAGACTATACCGGCTTCTGCGGTAACTGAAAGAAAAGTTTTGATTTGTCAAGTTCAGATAGGTTTCTGCTTTGTCGAAAAGCAGGCGGAGCCGATCTTCTGTAATCGGCTTTGGAATAAAATCAAATGTAACAACTTCAAATACATCCGGCATGTATTTAGTGTAGCTTGTCAGAAATACAAGCAGAGCCTTGGGGTCTTTCGTTCTAATCTCCTTTGCGACAGCAAGACCGTCCATTCCCGGCATTTCAATATCCAGTATGTACATATCCGGTTTCCGGTCACGTTCAAAACAGACTTTCAGAAGTTCCTCCGGTTTGGTATAAAAATCATAATCGATTGCATAGTCTATCATCCGTACTGTGTAACGTTTGATTCTCTCAATATCCTGTGGGTTGTCATCACAGATAGCTATCCTCATATAATTTCCTCCTCCAAATCTATCATCAATATACATCGGGGAGGGAGGATACGTTATTGGGGATTTATCATCAGCTTTCTCATGTACGTAAGTATTCGATCAATAAATCTGTCCCTTTCCTCTCTGCTGCAATTTGCCAGAAACAGTTCAATATCAAAAGTTTGATTTTTATCTCCTGTTATCAGATAGGTCGGATCAATCTTATATTTTTCATACAGTAAAAGCATCTTTTCCGGTTGAAGTCCATAAATACCACTTTCAAGCTTTCGATAATGTTCTACCCCAACATCAAGTGCCTCTGCAAATGCTTCCTGCGTATATCCACTGTTTTGTCTGGCGGTTCGCAACCTTTTCCCAATCTGTATATTAATATCTTTTTTCTCTGTTTTCATGGATTCCACCTCGCTTTTACGGTAATCATACCAATGCAAGGTTCATTCAAACAGATTGCAATGCGACGCCAATAATGTCGTGTTGCATATTATCCCTAAAAACGAAAAAGGAGCAATGAACTTTTAATGTTCATTACCCTTTCTCTAACATAATAAATTGTATACATTAATTAAATTACTCTATTCAGTTCCTAATATCGAACTTCCCATCTGTGGATCTAAAAGTTTAATATCAATACTATTATCCTCTGCATCCACAATGTATTTCTTTACATTAGGAAGTACTTTCTCCATTGTTTCCAGGAACAATCTATACTTTGTTGTATCAGAAGAATAAATCTGACTGTTATTCTTATATTCCTGCAACATTAGTTCAAATTTTTCAGCATCGCCTTGTGCCTGATTGACAGCTTCGGTTTTATATCCTTCTGCCTCAGAAATAATAGCACTTGCTTTCCCTCGTGCTTCCGGAATTAAACTATTGTAATATCCATTGGCATCGTTAATTTGCGTTTCCTTATCCTCTTTTGCTGCTGTAACATCCCGAAAGGCTTCTGAAACCTCATCTGGTGGATTAACTGCCTTAATATTGAATGCCGTAATTTGAATACCAACATCATATGCGTCAAGCGTTTCCTGTGTCATTTGCATTACAGCATTCTGCTGCTGTACTTTTTCAGTGCTCAATATATCATCTACAGCCATATTCGCCATAGCCTGCACTAATGCTGCCTCCACAGATTCCCTCACAAGTTTCTCATCATTTTGATTGACACTATACAGAAATTTTGCTGCATCCTTAATTTTATAATGAACAATAGCCTCGGAAGAAATAATGTTTTCATCTCCTGTCAGCAATTGAATTTTCTGCGGATTATCATTTTGATGCATATGCTCAGGCAGACTCATGCCGATATCCGCTCTGCGTACTTCCTCAACATTTACGATCTGCACTTCATCTATAGGTGTCGGGAAACGATAATGTATCCCTTCCTGGATCGTTTCAGGCAGTAATTTCCCAAATCTTTTAACAACTGCCTGTTCTCCGGGATTTACTATGTAAATTCCTGTTAACAAATAAATAGCAAAAACACATACCACCAAAGTTGTTATTGCCTTCTTTGGATTAATATGCTTAAAAGCTTTTTTAATGTCCTGGACGGTATCGCTGTTTTTCCAATTCTTTTCTGACATTTTCTTCTTTGCAGAAAGTAAGATATTTTTTGCAGAACCTTTTTTAGTAGACAATTCCGTCGTTTCTGTTTCTTTCTCTTTTTTATGAAACATAAATCTCCTCCTATTCCCCTATAGCGGCACCTGTACCAGAACCACTTCCGATACTATTTCCACTCAGATACTTCAATATTTCAGCCGTTGAAGGTAAAATTAAGGTTGTATTATTATCAATTGTCTTTTCATATGTTTCAAGCGTTCTGATGAATTCATAGAATTTAGGATCTTTCTGGAATGCTTCTCCATAAATTTTTATCGCTTCTGCATCTCCCTGTCCTTTGATTTCCTGTGCCTGTTTATATGCTTCTGCTAATATTACTGTCTGTTCCTTTTCCGCATCGGCTCTGATCTTTGCTGCCTCTTCACTTCCTTCAGAACGGTATTTTCTTGCCATCTGTTCTCTTTCTGTTTTCATACGTTCATATACACTCTGTTTATTTGATTCCGGATAATTTAAGGCACGAATCTGTGTATCAATAATCTCAATTCCATATTCTTTCGCTTTTTCTTTGGCATAGTCAGTAGTCTCAGATACCATAACATCCAACTTTAATTCTTCTTCCTCTACATTAACTAATTCCTCCAAGCTGTATTTTCCTAACTGAACGCTTAAGCTCGATGAATAAATATCCATTACTCGTGCTTCTGCACCTACTTTATTTTTTACCGTTTTTAGATATTGAACAGGATCTACAATTTTCCATGTACCATAGTAATCCATAGCAACGCTTTGCTTATCCGAAGTCAAAAGTTCCAATGAATCTGCCTGATATACCTGTACCCTTTTATCAAGCTTTTGTAAGGTCTGAATCGGATCAGGCAGCTTTATATTTAAGCCTGCCTCATCTACAACAGCTACAGGATTTCCAAACTGTGTGACAACTGCATATTCTGTCGTATCTACGGTATATACCATCAGAGTCAGTACAAAAATTACTGCTACACAAATCATTCCAAATATTATTTTCTTCTTATTCATGATATTATCTCCTATTCCTGACTATTTTGTTTGAGCCACAATTCTGCATTATCTATTTTAATATCCGAACCTAACAATATCTTCTGGACATTAGGTAAAATCTTATCCATCGCCTCCATATAAAGTCTGAATTCTGTTACATCCTTAGTTGTCTCATAAGCGCTCTGTCTTTCAGAAAAAAGCAATGCGTCTCCTGTTGCTGTATTTATCTTTTCTTCTTTATAAGCATTTGCCTCCGCAATCTGCGCATAGGCATCTGCTCTTGCCTGCGGTACAACAGTATTTTGATATGCAGTTGCCTCGTTAATATAGATTGCTTTATCCTGTCTTGCACTTGCAAGATCCTGAAAACTTGCTAAAACCGGTTCTGGAGGTGCAACATCTACTAACTGGATATTTACGATTTCTATTCCTGCAACATTTTGATTCAAAATATCCTGTAAATTTTCTTTTACCTGTCCTTCAACTGTCTCTTTTCCTTCCGTAAGAAGATAATCTATTGTTTCGCTTCCGACAATTTCTCTAATGCTGCTCATAGATCCTGCTCTGATCAAATCATCCAAGTCTCCTACATTCAGTGCATAATCTTTTGGATTTGATATTTTATAGTGAACTGACATATTGATATTTACAAGATTTGTATCACCCGTCAGCAGTTCCTGGACTACGGTTTCTATTTTCTCAACATTGTCTTTTTTTACGAGAATGACTTCATCAAATGGAGCCGGCAAACTATAATGAATACCCGGTGCAACGTTATCCTTTACAATTGCTCCAAATCTTTTTACAATTCCGGCTTCATCTATCTGTACGATATAAATTCCAGAAAAGATGTATGCACCCACAAGAACTCCTGTGATTCCTACTATAGCCTTTTTATTTTTGTGAAAGGAAAAATGGCTGTGCATATGTCCTTCATGTTCTTCATTCGGATGCATGAGCGCTCTGATATTACTCGTTAATATTTCATAACCCGCACTCATCAACAACACCATTGCACATATTGCCGCAACTTTATCCAGACTCTTCATTCCAAACAAAGCGCCTACAATACCTACCAGAACTGCAATGGAACAATACATATCCATTTTGGAATGATATCCGTCTGCCAAAAGACTCTGTGAACCGGTCTGCTCACCTACATATATTTTCAGCCTTGCCATAAAATAATTAATGACAACACCCAGAAATGCACCGGCTGCTGTAAATGGCACATACCTTAATTCTGCTGCATTACTGCTTAGTGCTTCTTCCAAAATTTCAATACCCATATAGAAAATAAAGATTGCTACGAAAATTGCCAGAATATGTTCAATTTTCTCTACTGTTTTCCCCAGTTTCTCTGCTCCAGCATGTGTAATCATCAAACCGATAAATACAACTGTCGAAACAAATACATCAGTAAAGGAATGCCATGCATTTGCCGTCAGACCAATACTGCCAGATAAATTTGCAAGGAAGAAACGTAATACGATTAAAATTATGTTAGCAATGATTGTTATGAAAATAGTCTTTTCTTTTCGTCCCATAAATGTTTTCCATTTGCTTCCCATTTACTTTTCCCCTTTCTGCTCATTCAGCATTTTTCGAATTGTTCTGTCATAAATCATAAAATTACTTTCCTCCAATATTGTTTTCTCCATGGTTGCCGACAACTCATGATGTTTCTCCTCTTTCAAGTGTTCTCGAATAGTGTCTTTTGCCTCTTCATATGTAAGCTGTTTTTCCGCTTCCTTTTCATTAACCTGAACGATGTATAATCCACCATGGCTCTCTATCACTTTACTAACTTCACCTACATCCAAAGAGAATATTTCTTTACTCAGTTCTTCAGGAAGATACGTGGAATAAAACCATTCATCTATTGCTCCGCCATCCTCGGCTGTTCCATCTTCCGAATACTGCTTCGCAACCTCGGCAAAGGGGGTACCTGCCTTGATTGTTGCTAAAGCCTCTTTCGCCTTATCACTTCCTTTTTTATCCTGCGTCTGTGCTATCCAGATAATACTCAGTTTCACTTTTTCAGGAGTTACAAAACTGTCTGTATTACTTTCATAAAACGCTGAAATTTCTTCTTCCGTTGGTTCCTCAATCTTCTGATCCACCTCTTCCTCATGAAGTATCTGAGATAGATATTCAATTTTCAATTCTTCCAGATCATGATTGTCTTCTCCTGTAGCTGCCATATCATCATTTTCTTCTAAGAGAAGCTCCTTAACAATTAACTGATCGACCAGCATCTTCCTGCTTTCATAGTCTGAAAGCGCTTCCCTGTATATTTCCGGAAGTTCTTTGAATTCCTGATAGAAATCACCCAATGTATAGCGCCTTCCATGAACAGTAAAGAGTGCTTCATCCGCACGAAGCTCATATTCCTTTTCCAGGTTCTCCTGAAGCAATACTTTCTTTATACTATCCTTAACTTCCTTTAGACTCCGTGTACCTTCTTCTTTTTTACTTTCCAGCTTTAAAATACTGAAGCTGCCATCTTCATTTCCTATAACATTGCTTATTTCATTCAGATTCAGTCTGTTCGCCTCTACATCCCTTTCAGACTCTCTACTACCTACCGTCACTTCAGTTTTGTTTACAGTCTGGTTTTGATCATAAGCCTGTGCAACCGTTTCAAAGCTTTCACCGGAACGTATTTTTCTCAATGCTTCATCTGCTTTTTCTTTCCCTGATTCTGCCGATATGATAATCTCTGAAACAGAAAGGGAACCATCTTTTTTATATAAGTCCAGATTTTGATTATAATAATTTTTAATCTCTTCCTCTGATGGTTCTGTTACTTTTAGCAGTTCATAATCTACTTTTAAACCAGCCATTTTTTTAAGTTCTTCTATATATTCCGGGAAGTACTCTTCTTCTTTTTTCTGAAGTAATATCTGTCTTATCTCAGCTTCTGCCTCGTCCAGTGTACGTCCGGCATACTTTTCCTTGTTCTCATCAAAATAGAGCTGTATATCCAGTTTAGAGATGGAATCCAGCGATAATTGCTGTTCAGAAATTCGCTTAACAACTTCCTCTACATTTGCATGATCAAATAAATCTGAGATATCATGTTGTACATTTTCTCTTTGTGTAATCCCTTTTGCCTGAGCCCACTCTTGTATAATTTGCTCTGTTGCCATCATGCTTATAACTTCCCGGTATCCCTCCAGACTATCTATGGGATGCTTCTCACATTCTTCTGTGGTATCACACTGGCTGTGATCTAATCCATGTTTCTCGCAAATATAGTGTTCTCTTTCCCTTGCTCCCTCTACTTCCAAAAAAGCTTTTAAATCATCTATTGTTATATTCTTGCCATTGTAACTTGCTACGACATCAGGAGCCGGTGGCTTGGGTTCTCGGATTAAGGGTACTGCTATCCGCAAAATCATTAAAAATAATACAAAAGCAACTCCTATTATGCATTGCTTGGTTTTGCCTTGTGTTTTGCCTTGTGTTTTGCTTTGTTTTCTCTTTCTAACTGATTTTTTTAAATCCCCTTTACTTTCCTTTTTAGATTCCACCATACCCAATGCACTTTTTAAGTCACTGAAAAGGGAGACATCATTTTCCTGGGGACTATCGAGTGAATTGTACTCATCATTCTCTTTCTTATCCATGCTTACCTCCTGATTATTAATCAATTAAATAGAATTGTATCTTGTACATGTGGAGATTTTATGAGTGCAAAAAAATAAGCAGTGACATTATTATCACTGCTTACTTTTTCCATATTTTTATAGTTCATTCTGCTATTACTAAACATATGTAAACGTCAAACCACGCGCCTTGGATAGTTAGCCTCTTTGTGAGATACTCTGGAAAACACGAAAAAACTATTAGTTTTTTAGAGGAGGTAAACTATCATGGATCAATCAACTCACGACGTAAGGCGCGCCAACTGGTTAAAGATTGTAAATCAATGCAAGGAGCGGCCTGCAAATGTTTCGGCCAAGCAATGGCTGGCTGACAACGGCATTAAAGAAAAAGCTTATTATTACTGGTTACGTAAGTTCCGTAAAGAAGCCTATGACCAGATGCTGGTTTCAGCAGTTGCCGGACCGGAAGAAATCTCTTTTGCCGAGGTCCCTATTCCAATGGATAATCCACCAAAGCCAATGTCGTGTACTTTGTATTCCGATTCGGTTGCGGTTATCAGATGTGGAAGCATATCAATCGAAATATCTAACGATATTTCAGAAGCGATATTAAACAGGCTTTTGCAGGAGGTTACCCATGCTTGAGGATGTTGCAAAAATCCGCCGTGTTGTACTTGCATGTGGAATGGTGGATCTTCGCAAAGGCATTGATGGTCTGTCCATGATCATCGGAGATAAATATCATCAGAACCCATTTGAAAAAGGAACTCTGTTCCTTTTCTGCGGCAGACGCTCTGACAGAATCAAGGGACTACTCTGGATGGGTGATGGATTTCTCCTGCTCTATAAGCGTTTCGAAGCCGGCTCCCTGTCCTGGCCCCGCACGACACAAGAGGCTGCTGAACTTACAGAAGAACAATTCAACTATCTTATGCTCGGTCTGAATCCTCTTGATCCCAAAATCAAAGAGGTAACACCGAAAAAAGCCGGATAATTTTTGTGCAAAACGGAGATTTTCCGGAGACGTTTCGGATGCCCGGAAACCGAAAATATGTCTTTGCTTTTGAGCCTTATTGATAGCAGTTATAGTGTCTACAGAGGGCTTAAAATAAATATTTTGAACCTTGAAAACTCTATATTTCCTTGTATTTATGGACGTTATACAGCCTTGTACGCATAGGCATAATGACGAAAGCGCAGTGCACGAAGATTCGCTATTTATTCCGGTTTCTGCTATAATAGAAACAGTTTAAAGGAGCGAACCAATGGCAAACAAGCACACACTGGAGGAACTGAATAATCTAAGCCGCGAAGAACTGATTACCATTGTTCTCATGATGCAGGGACAGCTGGATGCTTTGAACGAAAACATCGAGAAACTCATTGAACAGGTGCGCATTGCCAACAGCTACCGGTTTGGCAGGCATGCGGAAACCTTAAAGTCCATCGAGGGACAACTCTCATTTTTCGATGAAGCCGAGTCCGCTTATGATGAATCTGCTCTGGAGCCTGTCCCGGAAGAAGTACTGCCTGCCAGACAGAGCAGAAAGAAAAAGGGGCAGAGAAATCTTGACCTGAAAGATTTCCCGGAAGAAATCCTTCCTCCTTACAGTGTTTCCAGGGAACAGCTGGATGCCTTCTACGGAGAAGGTAACTGGCGCCGCATGCCGGATGAAACTTACAAAAGGCTCCGCCACGAACCGGAATCATGGACTGTTGAAGTCCATACCGTTGAGGTGTATGTTGGAACCGATGGTGACCATCAGGATGAATTTCTGCGTGGGGACAGACCAAAGGATCTGCTCCGTAACAGTATCGTAACGGCATCGTTGCTTGCCTCTATTCTAAACGTAAAGTATGTGAATTCATCAGCACTTCACCGGATTGAGCAGGAATTCGAACGCAACGGCGTGAATATATCCCGTCAGACAATGTCTAACTGGATTATCAAATGTGCCAACAAGTATTTCGTCCCTTTCATCGAACGTATGAAACAGGAACTACTATCACTTCACGTTACACAGTCTGACGAAACTCCAACCCAGGTAATCGGGGACAGTGACCACCCGAACAGCAAATGCTATATGTGGGTGCACCGCTCCGGGGAGTTTTATACGAAGCGCCCCATCGTGATATATGAATATCAGAAAGGGCGGGATCACCAGAAACCCCTGGAGTTTTACAAGGATTATAAAGGAATCCTTGTAACGGACAGCCTGGAGCAATACCATCTGGTCGATAAAAAACTGCCGGAAGTTACAAACGCGAATTGTTGGGCGCATGCAAGGCGGGATTTTGCGGATGCCCTAAAGGCTGCGGATAAAAAAGATCCACAATCCGTAAAGCAATCGGTAGCATATCAGGCATTGCAAAGGATTTCGGAATTCTATCATGCTGACACAGAGCTGAAAGAACTCTCATCAGAGGAACGTCTTCAAAAGCGGCAGAAACTCATTAGGCCGATGGTTGAGGAATTCTTTGCGTGGGTAAAACAACAGGCAGCCAGCTGCACTGTACCTCCAAAATCAAAAACCGGACAGGGACTAAATTTTATAATCAACCAGGAGCCGTATTTAAAGGTATTTCTGGAGGACGGCGATGTTCCAATCGATAATTCGGCTTCAGAACGGGCAATCCGGACTTTCTGTCTGGGCAAGAAAAACTGGATGTTCCATAACACCGCAAATGGTGCCTCTGCAAGTGCTTCTGTTTACAGCATCTCAGAAACTGCAAAGTTAAATAACCTGCGTCCGTATTATTACTTCAAATACATCCTCACGGAGTTACCGAAACTCTGTGACGAAAAAGGAAATATAAAACCTGCCAAACTGGATTACCTGATGCCCTGGTCAGATAGTCTTCCGGAAGAATGCAGGAAACCACGCCGCTCATAATAGCGGCGTTAATTTTAACGTTGAGCGCATGGTTTGACGTTTAC
>OMGW01000598.1_pt1 | contig 13404 bp, 10 predicted proteins | sample 1646131 | NCBI WGS metagenome assembly OMGW01 (sample SAMN05578588, study PRJEB25193) | human gut metagenome | biome: Human Microbiome; feature: human-associated habitat; material: feces | host: Homo sapiens | place: USA:Birmingham
GATTGACAGAGGTTACTTTTGTCCAACCCTCTGCATAACTCATCACAACCGTTACCTTCTCTCCGGCATAGGCAACTCCGACTTTGTCTGCTGTCTCGCTCATGGAAGACCGGATGTTCGTTGTGTTGGAGAGCATGATCGTTGTGCCCTCTGTCAATCCGTCTGATGCCGCTGTCTCAGAAACATTCTCCGGTGCTGATGCTGATAAAAATTCACTCTTAATGTAACCTGTTGTACCGTTGTAATCGACAATACTCCAGTCTCCTTCTGTACCGGTTCTGGTAAGTGCCGTTCCTTTTTCAACAGAGCCAAGCTTGTCTGCTGAGGTATCTGCACCTGACCGGACATTTACTTTGTCTGTTGTGTATACAGTTTCTGTTGCAGGTTCTGCAGGTGTTTCCTCTGCAGGTGTTTCTTCCGCCGGTGTTTCCTCAGCAGGAGTCTCTGTTACAGGAACTTCCTCCGTTGCAGGTACTTCTTCTGTACTCTCGGTTGCGTCTGCCACAATGGTATTACGCCACTCGGTGATCGCATTTGGAATAGTCGTTGCACAGAGATTCAACAGGTTCTCGTCTGTTGACAATGCAGCTTCGTATTTCTGCTGGATATCATTCTGTAATTCAATGACATCATCGCTGTTGTAGAAGTTCGTGATGAGGTTGCGGATGCTTGTATCCAACGCACTCTCCTGTCTGGACAGGTTGTACTCACTGTAAAGATTATCAATGTAAAGACTTCCATCGTCATTCGTTCTGACATAGAAGAAATAAAGTCCTGGTGCAGGTGTGTCCACTCCCATAAACTTCACATTCAGGCTGACATTTACCATATAAGAATTGCTGTCAAGTCCGGACTTTGTATAGCAGTTAATGTCCTGATACTGCTCAATGTACTGACTGATCAGCGTAATATAACTCTGTTCATTCTGTGTGATTGGTGTTGCCAATGTCTGTAATGTAACAAGATCTCCTGATGCATAAGCTGTAAAGTAGTTGTTGATCAACTCGTTGACTGCCGGGATTGCATTTTCCTCATATGCTTCTTCTGTCACAACCGTCTCAGTAACTGCCACGTTATTGTTGTTTGCATTTCCGGTTCCATTTCCCGTGAATTTCACTAAAATAAGTAAAATCACAACAAACAGTGCACCTGCCACAAAATATCTTGCATTCTTTTTTACAAATTCTACCATTTTCTGAATATCTATGTTATTTGATTTATTATCCTGATTCGTTGAAGCCATTTTTACCAAACCTTTCTGTCACAGACCCAAATTTTGTCTGCGGTATCTATTATGAAAAATGTAATTGTTTCCTATTCTGCAATTACAAAAAAATTAATCTAACAAACATTTTACATAATAGCATTATCTCTGTTTATTGTCAACGAATGGCAGGCTTTTCCAATTCTTAATATTTATTTTAGAGCGAAAAAAAAGATGCCACTACTGACATCTTTTTACTGCGCCTGGCGGGAATCGAACCCGCAGCGTCGGAGTCGGAGTCCGATGTTTTATCCATTAAACTACAGCCGCATATATTCTTTTATCTGTTTCACAAACAGCCTATTTATCATAGCAGATAAAAGTGTAAATTTCAAGAGATTTTTATGCATTCAAATCTTTTTCGTAAATAAAGTGATAAGTTCCCGAAAACGGTTTTCTTTTCTCAGATAGCAATGCCCCGTCCGTTGTAATTCCTGATCCATGGTTGCAATGATCTGCATGGAAAGTTTCAGCTCGCCTGTGATGTCAGATGCCTCCATCAGAACATCCGGCCGCTTTTTTAACATTTCCGCAAAATACGTTTTTGCACCAAAAACATCCATAGAAAAGAAGTAACTCGCAAGCTGTTCTTTCATCTCGCGTGTCTCTGCCTTTTCTCCTAACATGCCCACTTTGCACTCATAAACCTTCAGATGATTTACGCGCACCCACACAAGCAGCAGGAACTCGGAAATAAATCCAAACACCCGTTTGTGATAATCGTCCTCTCCATTTTCCAGACAGATCCGCTTCTTCACCTCAAAAAAATGTGAAACAGCCATTCACAGTATGTATCAAACCATTTTTTCGATGTGACGATCATATTGCCAAAATACGTTTCCGTTCCGTTCACGAGTTGTACAAATGTATCGTAATATTCCGGGTAGAGTTCTTTTATCACCTCTCCTGTCATATCGAGAGCATGAATATTATGATTTGTCGCAAAACCATAATGATAGGAGTTGTTCAGCACAACCCTTTTGGTCGTGATCAGATCATAGTCCTTTAAAAGCTCCAGATACTCCGCCTCTGTAAAAATTTTCTCCTGCTCATTCAAAAGATACCTTCTGTAGTGACAGGTTCCTACATATTTATATGTGTGTACATTTTTCCATATCCAATACAATCCGGTCAGCTCACTGTAATAACAGTTTTCCGCAGAAATGTTGTCTCCCGTGTTGTCACAGAGGTAACCAAGATCCTCTTTTTCCTCCCTGCCCACCTGAAGCGGCTGGTACATTTTATCTTGTGGTACTTCAAATTTTTTATGTGTCAGTGCAAAAATTTTTATCTTCATGTGAAACACCTGTCTTTAAAGCATGTTATCGAAAACTTCCGACACTCATTTTACACCATGTTCGGTTTTTATCATAGTGTTTAATTCTTTTAAAAGCGTGGCTGATTTTTTTAACTGCTCCTGTTCCTCCTCATCGAGTTGGATCGGCACAACTGCCTCCACACCATCTTTTCCGACGATTGCAGGCATACTGATGACCACATCTTCCATACCATAAATTCCGTGCATCATGGAAGACACTGGGAGAATGGACTGCTCGTTTCTTATGATACACTCGCAGATTCTTTTTACCGCCATCGCAATTCCGTAGTAAGTTGCCTGTTTTCTCTGAATGATCTCATAGGCACTGTTTTTCACTTCCTCATAAATTTTATTCTCGGATTCCTCGTGAAAATAATGTCCGCGCATCTCACAGAACGCATCGAGCCGCACACCGGAAACGTTTGCATTTGACCAAGCTGCCAGCTCGCTGTCCCCGTGTTCACCGATGATAAACGCATGCACACTGCGGTTGTCGACCTTCAAATGTTCCCCGATCAGATATTTTAATCTTGCCGTGTCAAGCACCGTTCCAGAACCAAGCACTCTGTTCTCCGGGAAACCGGACAGTTTTAACGCTGTGTAAGTGAGAATATCCACCGGATTTGAAACGATAAGAAGCATGCCCTCGCATTTTCGCTTTGCAATTTCCGGGATGATTGTTTTATAAATTTCCACATTTTTGTGGATGAGATCAAGCCTCGTCTCGTCCGGCTTCTGATTTGCCCCTGCCGTAATGATAATGATTGCCGCATCGACAATGTCATCGTAAGTTCCGGCATACAGCCGGATCGGCCTTGCAAACGGAAGTCCATGTGCGATATCCATCGCCTCACCTTCCGCTTTTTCCCTGTTTACGTCGATCATTACCATCTCAGAAAAAATGCCGCTCTGCATTAATGCAAACGCAGAGGACGAACCTACAAATCCACAGCCGATCATGGCGGCTTTTCGAATATTTACCATAATAAAATCACCTCATCGTTGTTTATAATGTTTACGATAATTTTTGAGAGGTAAATCTACGCACTGAAATATGAGGGAATGCAATCAAACTTTCGGAGACACGCTCCCGCTACGTGTCGCTCGCAGCGGTACTAAGAAGTCAGATTCTGCGTTTTATTTCTGATAAATCAGAATAAAACGCAGAATCTGACTTCTAAGAACCGGCGGCTCCACAGTGTCTCCTTCTCTTTTGATTGCATTCCCTCATATCATATACATATTGAAACCTCTCAAAAATCATCTTATTCGCTACTATCATGCCCGATTCGGTGAATTTTATGTGTCACAACACACAGGTTTGGTATGGGTTATGACATACGAACATATATTCGTTTTTAGTTTACAGATTTCCCCGAGTTTGCTATAATTGATGTAATGTAAAGCTCGAAACTCGTACATAATGTAGAAAAATTGAGAAAAACAAATAAAACGCAACAAAGACATTGGGGAGCCGTCGGTTCTTAGAATTCAAGTGTGCCTGGTAGACTGAACTTGTTTCAGTCTGACAGGCGCACTCGAATTCTTAGTACCGCTACGAGCGACACATAGCGAGAGCGTGTCTTTGTTGATTTTATTTATTTTTCTCAATCTAGATAACGTACATACGAGTTTCGCACAAACCATTATGATACCAGGAGGAATCTGTATGCGCTCTCTTATTTTTCATGTCGATGTGAACTCTGCCTTTTTGAGTTGGGAATCAGCGAAACGCCTGCGTGAAAACCCGGAGGCACTGGATTTAAGAACTATCAACGCCGTGATCGGCGGCGATGAGAAGATGCGCCACGGAGTCGTCCTCGCAAAATCTCCTTCTGCAAAGAAATACGGTATTATGACCGGCGAACCGTTATCCCATGCCAGACAAAAATGCCCGGATCTTGTCATTGTTCCGCCGGATCATGAACTGTATGCTGCTTCCTCCCGAAAATTTATCGGCATTCTGGAAGAGGTTGCCCCGGTGATCGAGCAATGCAGCATTGATGAGGCATTCTGCGACATGACTGGAACGGAAAAACTCTACGGTGATCCCGTTGTTTTCGCAACAAAATTAAAAGACCGGATTTATAAGGAGCTTGGCTTTACCGTCAATATCGGTATCTCGACAAATAAACTTTTAGCAAAGATGGCATCTGATTTTGAGAAGCCGGACCGCGTGCATACTCTTTTCCCGGAAGAGATGGCGGAAAAGTTCTGGCCGCTCCCGGTGGAATCGTTATACGGCTGTGGAAAAACCACCGCAAAAAGACTGCGCTCTCTTGGGATCACAACCATCGGCGCACTTGCAAAAGCAGACCGCCAGATGTTACTCTCTAATTTTAAATCCCAGGGCGATTATCTGTGGGAATCCGCCAATGGGATCTCCTCCTCTGCCGTGACTGCAGAATCTCCTGCCAACAAGGGTTATGGCAACTCGGTCACTCTGCCTTACGATGTCACAGATACAGAAAACGCGCACCACATTCTGTTATCTCTCTGTGAGACTGTGGGTGCGCGCATCCGTTATGATAAAGCCTACATCAGCGTGGTGCAGGTTCAGATTGTGGACAATGAATTTCATCACCGCTGTAAGCAGTTATCCCTACCTTCTGCCACTAACGTGACCGAAAAGATTTATGAGGCAGCCTGCAAGGCATTTGACCAGGGATGGGATCACGCTCCCATCCGGCTGCTCGGTGTCTCTACGAGCAAAGCAACCGACGAGAGCTATGAGCAGTATAATCTTTTCGATCAGGATAAGTTTGAGCGGCTGTCCAGATTAAATTCTGCCATCGATAAAATCCGTGATAAGTATGGGGATGATGCAATCGTGCGTGCCTGCTTTGCGGAAACGCCAAAAAATTAAGCTACAACATCCTCAAACTGGGAATTATAAAGGTTCGCATAGAAACCTCCTGCTGCGAGAAGTTCCTCATGTCTGCCCTGCTCAATGATATCTCCGTCCTTCATGACAAGAATTAAATCTGCGTCACGGATCGTGGAAAGTCTGTGTGCAATGACAAAGCTGGTTCTTCCCCTCATCAGGTTATCCATTGCCCTCTGGATCTCAATCTCGGTTCTCGTATCTACCGAGGAAGTTGCCTCATCCAGAATCAGGATCTTATTGTCTGCAAGGATTGCACGCGCAATAGTCAGAAGCTGTTTCTGTCCCTGCGATACATTGCTTGCATCCTCGTTTAATTCCATCTGGTAACCACCCGGCAGCGTCTTGATGAAATGATCTGCTCTCGCTGCCTTCGCTGCTGCGATCACTTCCTCATCCGTTGCGTCAAGCCGACCATATCGGATATTTTCCATGATCGTTCCCTTGAACAGCCAGGTATCCTGCAATACCATTCCGAATGCATCACGCAGTTCCCTGCGGTTGAAATCCTTGATATTATGTCCATCAAGACAGATTGCTCCGCTGTTTACATCATAGAAACGCATAAGCAGTTTTACCATCGTCGTTTTTCCGGCTCCGGTTGGTCCTACGATTGCGATTTTCTGTCCCGGTTTTACACTGGCACTGAAATCATTGATGATGATCTGCTCTGGATTGTATCCAAAATGGACATGATCAAATGTCACTGCACCTGTAATTTTCGAAACATCCGCCGGATGTTCTACAATCTGCTCTTCTTCCTCTTCCTCCAAAAACTCAAATACACGCTCGGATGCTGCAGACATAGACTGTACCTGATTGATCACCTGCGCGATCTGCTGGATCGGCTGTGTGAAGTTTTTCACATACTGGATGAACGCCTGGATATCACCGATCGTGATCGTGCCACGGATTGCAAGCAGTCCACCAGTCAGGGCAACACAGGCATAACCTAAGTTTCCCACAAACATCATGATTGGCTGCATCATACCGGACAAAAACTGTGATTTCCATGCGGAATCATAGAGAATATCATTCGTTTTCTCGAACTCTTCAATCGTATCTTTCTCGCGGTTAAATGCCTTGATGACGAGATGACCACCGTATACCTCTTCCACCTGTCCATTGATGTGTCCTAAATACTCCTGCTGCGCACGGAAATATTTCTGCGATTTTTTTGTCACAAATCCAATCAGTCCCATGGAGATTGGTAAGATCACAAGTGCAATAAGTGTCATAAGCGGTGAAATACTGAGCATCATCACAAGCACGCCGATCAGTGTTGCAACGGATGTAATGATCGTGGTAATACTCTGGTTCAGTCCCTGTCCCAACGTATCTACATCGTTGGTGATACGGGACAATACCTCGCCGTAAGTACGGCTCTCGAAGTATTTCATCGGCATGCGGTTGATTTTTTCTGAGATTTCTTTTCTGAGCTGGTAGCACACTTTCTGTGTGATCCCGGTCATGATCCATCCCTGGATAAAGTTGAAAACCGCACTGCACAGATACAGACCAAGCACAAACAAAAGAATGCTTCCAATCTTTCCAAAATCAATGCTTCCGGTTCCCTGAATTTTCGCCATCAGACCTTCCGATAATGCAGTGGTCGCTTTTCCTAAAATTTTCGGTCCTGCAACATTAAATATGGTAGAACATGCTGCAAAAAACATGACAACAAAAATTGCGACTTTATATTTTCCGATATAACTCATCAGCCTTTTAATGGATTTTTTGAAGTCCTTCGGTTTCTCACCCGGCTGCATGCCATGTCCCATCGGACCTCTTCTCCGTGGCTGATGTGTTTTAACTTCCTGTTCCCTACTCATTCAAAGCCACCTCACTTTCCTCAAGTCCAAGTTCTTTCGCGGATAACTGTGATTTTGCAATCTGCTGGTAAACCTCGCATGATTTTAACAGTTCTTCATGTGTACCCTTGCCGACAATTTTTCCGTCATCGAGCACTAAAATCTGCTCTGCATGTAAAATGGTACTGATACGCTGTGCCACGATGATCACAGTACTGTCTTTTACATTCTCAGCAAGCGCTTTTCGCAGTGCCGCGTCTGTCTTTAAATCGAGCGCCGAGAAACTGTCATCGAAAATAAAGATTTTCGGATCTTTTGCAATCGCCCTTGCAATCGCAAGACGCTGTTTCTGTCCACCAGAAACATTGCTTCCGCCCTGTGCGATCGCACTCTCATACTTGTCATCCTTCGCCTCAATAAACTCTGTTGCCTGTGCGATCTCTGCCGCTTTCTTAATCTCCTCGTCTGTCGCATCATCTTTTCCAAAACGAAGATTCGAAGCGATCGTTCCGGAAAATAATACACCTTTCTGTGGAACGAAACCGATCTCGTCACGAAGATCAGACATCGTAATGTTTCGGATATCTTTTCCGTCGAGTGTGATACTTCCGTCTGTCACATCATATAAACGCGGGATCAGATTGACCAGTGTGGATTTGCCACAGCCAGTGCTTCCAATGATTGCAGTGGTCTGTCCCGGTTCTGCTGTAAAATCAATGTCATGAAGCACATCTTCCTCCGCACCCGGATATTTGAAATTCACATGGGAGAATTTCACAACTCCATTGTGTGTTGTCACTTTTTCCGGCTCTTTTGCGTCATGGATCGAGGATTCTGTCTGAATGACCTCATCAATACGGTCTGCTGCAACGGCTGCACGGGGAAGCATGATCGACATCATCGTGAGCATTAAGAATGACATTACGATCATCATCGCATAAGTGATAAACGCTGTCATTGCGCCGACCTGCATCGTTCCTGCATCAATTTTGTGGGCACCCACCCAAACGATACCAACGGAAAGAACATTCATGATCATCATCATTCCCGGCATCATAAAAGTCATGACACGGTTGGTAAATAACATTGTTTTTGTCAGGTCTTTGTTTGCCACATCAAAACGTTCTTCCTCTTTTTTCTCCCTGCCGAAAGCACGGATGACCGAAAGACCGGTCAGAATCTCTCTGGATACCAGATTGATATTATCCACCAGCTTCTGCATCAACTGGAACTTTGGCATGGCAACTGCCATCAGCACCATCACATAACCAAGGATCACAAGGATCGCAAGGACAATGATCCATCCCATTCCGGCTCCGGTCTGCACGACTTTTAACACACCGCCAATGCCTAAGATCGGTGCATACGCTACCATACGGAGCAGCATAACCGAAACCATCTGGATCTGCTGGATATCATTCGTGCTTCTTGTGATCAGGGAAGCTGTGGAAAATTTATCCATCTCTGCATTGGAAAATCCAACAACCTGTTTAAATACTTTCTCTCTTAACGTTCTTCCGATACCTGCACCGACACGGGAGGCAAAGAAGCCCACTAAAACTGTCACGATTCCGATCATCAGCGCCATGCCGACCATTTTCAGTCCGGCTGTGACAAGATAACTTTTCTGAATCTTTTCCACGTCAATTCCTGCCGCTTTATCGCAGGATACCGCATAGGCTGCGCCCATGGATTTCACGAGGGAACTTCCCATTGTATCAATGGTCTCTTCCATGCTGTCTCTCATGGAAAGTAAGGTGTCTTTTTCCAGAGTACCGGCATCTGCTCCGGTCGGTTTTGCAACATGCTCTTTTACTTCAGAGTCTTCCATCACACTCATCTGATAATTCATAATGAGCGGAACTGCCAGTGTATCATCGATCTCATTTAATTCTGACTCAGATGTCACCTGCAGCCGGTAAATATCACCGTCTTGCTCATAGATACTCTCCCAGAGATCTGCCTCCTCATCCGTCATGAACAACTCTGCCATCTCAAATGCTTCCGCTGTCAATGCCTCAGGCACTATGTGCTCCACTCCATTGTTCTGAATACCAACATCAATGATATCCGAGGTGTAAGACGGTAATGCCAGATCACACCATGCCTGCACAAAAAGCAGTGCAAAGATGATAATGATCGACTTCCAATACGGAATCATATTTTTAAAAATCTTACTCATGTTCCCTTTCCTTTCTTCTGCCTTGCCCTTTTCTAGCTTCAATCTCTTTTTCCGCAATATGATAAATGTTATCCAAATAAGAAATCAGGCGTTTCATATCTGCCTCATCCACCTGTGACATCACTGACTTTCCAAAATCCGACATTGTCTGCCTGGCTTCCTCTGTCAGTTGTCTTCCTGCTTCCGTCAGTTCCACATAGGTGTTGCGCCTGTCATTTTTGTTGACATTCCGCTCCACGTATCCACGCTCCTCTAACCCTTTTAACGTTCTGGAAATTGCCGGAGGCAGCATCTTCGCCCGCGCAGCCAGTTCCGAAATCGTAATCTGACCGTTCTCTCCTTTATCCATGATCGTACACAGCACAAAATAGTCTGTCTTACACACTTCCGGAAACATCTCGGAAAACTTCAGCTTTCGGAATTGATTCATCGACCGAAAAAGTTCTTCATATAATTTATCCATAATTCACTCACCGCCCGTTATTAGTTAACATTGTTATGTATTAAACGTGTTAAATAATAACACCGGCAAATATCTGTGTCAAGATATCTGTCGGTGTTTATAATAATTTTATAATTTGGTAATTATGAAGTGCCAAGGCAATTTCATAAATTTGCAAAACCTGTTGGCGCGAATGAGCGCATTTTACATGATTTTATGGATTCTCTCCAAAATATCCGCCACTTCGTGCATCTCCATCTGACCGGGTGCACTCGCTTTTTTGTGTGCCGCAAAAGTGACCGCTGCGCCAAAGCTCTCGCCGCACAGCCTGCTGATCATTCCCATCTTTCCCATGGACATTGTGATGACCGGCGTGTCCGGATTCTCTTCCTTAAACTCATTCGTCACAGATAACAGTTTTAAAACATCCTCCATATTCTGTGGCATAACTGCAAGTTTTACAATATCTGCACCTCCTGCACACATCTGTTCTAACAGCATCTTCATAACTTCTCTGTCCGGCGTCTCATAAAAATCATGGTGGGAGGCAATGACTTTCAAGCCCTGCTTATGAAGCTTTCTGATTTTTCTTGCCGGATGCTCCTCCTCAAAAAATTCCAGATCAAGCAGATCCACGCATCCTGACTCTGCCGCAAGATCATGAAGGTCATTCAGTTCATCCGGTGCGAGTTCTCCCATGCCGCCCTGTTTTTTGGTTCGGAATGTATATAAGAAGATCTTCTCTTTCATGCACTCTGCCGCAGCCGCAAACACTTCGCGCACTGCGTTGTAATTCTTATAATCCACGAAAGTATCTATACGCCATTCCACTATATCTGCTTCACTTTTTGCAAGTGTCCGTAATTCGTCTATGATCTCTTCTTTATTGCTTTCCATAACCGGAACGCATAAAAGTGGTTTTCCTGTTCCAATTGTTTTACCCTTAATCTCCATATGCCTGTCCTGCTCCTTTTCTATCCATCCTAAACAAGTGTCTGCAAAATTCTCCCTGATTTATACTTCATAATCACTTCTATTTTAAAACACTGAACTCTAATATTCAATGCATGCAATATAAATAGTATTCATGGAGACTATAAAAAATTGGAACATCTGTGAATTTGACAATTTATTCACAATCTATTAGAATGACTGTTAGTATAATCTACTAAAGGAGAGTTTTAAATGAGTTTCACATTTTTAAACGAATTACCTTCTCCTGCCCAGATCCAAGAAAGATATCCTCTGTCAGAGAAATTGCAGGAGTTAAAAAAACAGCGTGATGCAGAGATCAGCAATGTGATCAAAGGTCTTGACAACCGTTTTCTTGTCATCATCGGACCGTGTTCTGCAGACAACGAAGATTCTGTATGCGATTATGTCAGCCGTCTCACTTCCATCCAGGAAGATGTCAAAGACAAGCTGATCATCATCCCGCGTGTGTATACAAATAAACCACGTACCACCGGCGAAGGCTACAAAGGAATCGCTTCCCAGCCTGACCCTGAAAAAGCACCGGATATGGTGGAAGGTCTGATCGCCATGCGCAAAATGCACATCCGTGCAATTGAAGAAAGCGGTCTCACCTGTGCAGACGAAATGCTTTACCCGGAAAACTGGGGATATGTAGAAGACCTGCTCTCCTACGTTGCGATCGGTGCACGTTCGGTTGAAGACCAGCAGCACCGTCTTACCGTCAGCGGTTTTGATGTTGCATCCGGGATGAAAAATCCAACCAGCGGTGACTTTGCCGTTATGCTCAACTCCGTTTATGCTGCCCAGCATCCACACCATTTTGTTTACCGTGGCTATGAAGTGGAGACAACCGGAAATCCATTAACCCACGTTGTACTCCGCGGTGCCGTCAGCAAACACGGTAACAGCACGCAGAACTATCACTATGAGGATCTGATCCGTCTCTGCGATATGTATGCCAAAATGGATCTTGTGAACCCGGCTGCCATTATTGATGCAAACCACTCCAATTCCGGCAAACAGTTCAAAGAACAGATCCGTATTGTCAAGGAAGTCATGCATAACCGTCAGTTATCGCAAGACATCCATAACATGGTAAAAGGTGTGATGATCGAGAGTTATATCGAAGAGGGTTCTCAGAAGATCCACGACCATATTTATGGAAAATCTATCACAGATCCCTGCCTTGGATGGGAAGATTCCAGAAAATTGATTTATGATATTGCGGAGATGTGTAAATAAAACAGATTTTTTATTTTCCTCTACAAAAAAGTCTGCCGACAGGTACTACCTGCCAGCAGACTTTTTTCATGCACCATACAGTGCTCATTTTTCATTACAGATCAGATGAAGATTATTCCGCACGAGACATAGCTTCTTCGTAATCTTTTGTGCCTTTCCAGATCTCATCTTTGTAAGGATTCTTCTTTAACTTCATAGAACGTTTGATGATCGCAGCGAATACAACAACGTTGACCACAATTGAAAGAACAGAGATCACACCCTGTGCTGTAGGATCTGCTGCTGTTGGATGTGTAGCTGCATCCATGAATCCATCTGCGTAGAGCCTTGGGATAACTGCGAATTTACCCTGATCCTGGAATAATGGGAATACCTGGGCAAACATACACCATAATGCTAATGTGTTAGCACGGTTCTGAATCCAGCCACCTTTGTTCCAGAATGCTGCAGCAAATGTAGGTGCAAGTAATAATGCAACACCACAATACCAGGAATGAGTCGGAAGGTTTAAGTAAGTATACTGGAAGTTCCATACATCATAAGCTAAGATGAACATCCATGTCATATCCGGCCATAACATATCATCTTTTTTCTTAGATGAGTAGATTCCCCACCAGCCTGTCATACATAAGATATTGATAATACCTGCAAGACCGTTGAGAACGTTCCACCATCCACCATATAACCATACGCCTTCAGATGATAACCACCAGCTTGTTCCTGTCTCTGCAAGTGCATGTGCACCTCTGATTGCAGATTCGAAATCGCTGCATACTGCGATCAAAATGTTGATTGCTACGATGACAAATGGGAAAGCCTTAAACCACTGTGTTTTACCAATACCCCATTTGTATTTGAGCATCATAAAACCAATACATCCAGCTGTAGCTGCATATAACTTCGCATAGTGGAACCAGCTTGTCATATGTACATATGTATTATTATTAAGTGCCCATTCAGCTCCCGCTGCTGCTGAAACGTAAATTGCAATAAAGTAAACTGTCAGAATGATTGGAAGAACAACGAAACATAACATTCCGCCGACTTTTGTACGTCTGGCAATTTCATTTGCAAGTACGAGACAAGCAAAAACTAAAATCCAACCAAGAAACTGCCATGCAGCTCCCTCGCCGTAAACCTGAAACAACAGTCCATGATTTAACATATTGTTTCCTCCCTTATAAATTTTTTCTTTCCTGGTCATACCAGTGATTGTTATTATTTTAACACTTATTTTATAAAGTTTCAACATTATTTACATTTTCATATACTTTTTGACAAAATTG
>OMGW01000602.1_pt1 | contig 13361 bp, 8 predicted proteins | sample 1646131 | NCBI WGS metagenome assembly OMGW01 (sample SAMN05578588, study PRJEB25193) | human gut metagenome | biome: Human Microbiome; feature: human-associated habitat; material: feces | host: Homo sapiens | place: USA:Birmingham
ATATTGATAACGAAGATTTTGAAGAACGTTATGTATCTGTACCGGAGTCCGGTGGGGGAAAGATGATTCCTGAAGGTATGGGTAAGCCGGGAAGTGTTTATACGGTCGGACGTTCAAAGACAGGTATGGTTGGATGCTATCATTTGGAAACCCAGATGATGCCGGGTAATGGTAAATTAACATTGACTGGACTTGGAACAAGTTCTGAAATAAAGCAAGGTCCGAATACAGCATTCAATTATTTAAAAGCAAATGGAAATGCTATTTCCGGACAGATTAGCACCACAACTAAAGATTACATCATTGCTTATCAGGATCTTCAGGGAATAACGATGACACCGAACTTAGCACTGCCAACTTTGATTGCCATCTGTTCAGCTGCGTTATCAAAACCAACGATTAGTAGTCTTGCAATTCTCGGAGATATTACGATTGGCGGAACCTTGGTTAAGGTTGAGAATCTTGCAAGTACCCTGCAGGTATGTCTGGACAGCGGTGCGAAGAAGATTTTACTTCCGTTGCCATCTGCGATGGATCTGGGCACCGTTCCGGCAGATCTTGTAGGAGCATTTAGCTTGATTTTCTATTCTTCCCCAGAGGAAGCAGTGTTCAAAGCATTGGGTGTAGAGTAAAGAGAGGCGGTGAATCCGTTGTTTGAACAGGATTTTGCATCCATGCTGCGACAGTATGAGGATGTAGTTGATGATAAAAAGATATTTACCGGGCTGATCAAAGATTTTTTCCCTGAACAGGCGAAGAACATAAATCTTTTATTAACAGCTTATTCATTGGGAATAGCGCAGGACATCAAAAAAACGTCCAGAATAGGTAATGCATTTGCATTTCGTTTTGTAAAGCAGCTGATGGAGGAGTATGGCATTAGCAGATCCAATGCAGATTGGGCAGTGTCGATTTGGTGTGTGTGTTATGGTCATCAGGTTCTGGGGAAAGAATGCGAGATTAATATTCAGACACCTGGAACGGGACCTGCGGTAAAAGAAGATAGAAGAGAAACAAGAAGCTATGGCGATTTATTCCGATACCGCAAGAGTAATCAAGGGAATGGTCTTAGCGTTTGTGGATTTGATGGTGATAAGAATCAGACAATCATATTTCAAAATCGGCACAATAATCAGCCTGTTATCGAGATCTGTGATGAAGCATTTAATGCTACTGCAGTTCAGGAAGCAATTTTGACAGATGGAATTGCTTTTCTTGGAAAGAGTGCATTTGCTGATTGCAGTTGCCTTCATCAGGTGATATTGCCATCTTCTATGCGAGAAATAGGCGATAAAGCAATGGAAAACTGTACGATGTTAAAATCCATCAATCTTCCAATAGGACTGGAACGTATTGGTACGGATTCATTTAAGGGAAGTGGTTTACGCACGATTAGCTTTCCAAATACTTTGTATTGGATTGGAGATGGAGCTTTTGCAGAGTGTCAGGAATTAGATAATATCATTCTTCCGAAAAATATTGACCGTATCTCTGCGAGAATGTTTAAAGGTTGCAGAAATATCCGAAAGTTTGAAATGAGTGAAGCTGTAACAGAAATCGGGGAACAGGCATTTTATGGGTGTAAAAGTATGGATATGATTTACATACCGGATAGTGTGACAATGATTGGTGATAATGCTTTTGCAGACACCAGTAAACAGTTTATTATACAGTGTTCCTTCGGTTCTTATGCAGAAGAATATGCACGGAAACATAGGCTGAAATACCAATTGATTTAAAGCAGATGTCACCTGGCAGGCGACCATGTTGTTGTAAGAAGATGATACCATGAAATCAGAGGAGGGATGAAATGGGTTTTTTAGATGCTTTTTTCAATAAAAATCAAATTCCGACAGTCACAACCATCCTTCCGGATGCGGCAAAAAAAGAAATATGGGCAGGGCGGCTGCCTATACTAAATACGGATAATGTTTTTCTGAAAACAGGGGAAAAGATCCATCTGATTGATAAAGCAATCAACCTGGAAGAAAAACGTGTAAAAGAGGCTGCCCATTATGGACATAGTGGACCAGGACTCTTTAAAGGAACCAGATATAATGTAGGAAGAGCAAAGCCGGTGGAACATATTGAATATGTACAGCATCGAGGAATCCTTTATATCACAAATCAGAGAGTAATCTTTCAGGCTAAAGAATGGGGATTTGATAAGACCTATAAATACCTGACTGCGATTACACCATACAGCAATGCGATAGAATTTCAGTTTGGAAATAAGACGTACCAGATGATTGTGAATGATGGATCAACGATTTATCAGGCATTGCAGCTTATAAAGAAAAGGAGATCGATTTACTAATGGATGGACAATTAAAACCAGGAACATACCTCACATCGGAAAGTGGAAATAAGTATAAAGTAATCAGTCTTCTTGGTGCAGGCGGACAGGGGGAAGTTTATGAAGTAGAGTGCAGTGGCAGACATTATGCACTCAAATGGTATTTTAAAGAAACTGCGACAACTGCACAGAAGAAAACACTGGAATCCATTATTGCCCATGGAAGTCCGGATCCGGCATTCTTATGGCCGCAGGAATTAGTTGTACCGGCGCAGGGAAATGTATTCGGTTATATCATGGATATTCGCCCTAAGAATTATAAAAGTATTGTAGATTTAATGAAGAGAAAAGCAGAACCTTCTTTTTATGCGCTTTGTCGGACTGCATTCAACTTGGCTTGTGGATATAAAAAGCTGCATGACTGGGGTGCTGTTTACCATGATATTTCATTCGGGAATCTCTTTTTTGATCCGAGTAATGGAGATGTTTTAATCTGTGATAATGATAATGTGAGCTTTGATCGCAATAAGGCAGGAGGAGTGCTTGGAACACCAGGATTTATGGCTCCTGAGATTGTCAGAGGAGAGGCGAGACCATCAAGAAATACAGACCAGTATTCTCTTTCTGTTTTACTGTTTTATCTCTTTATGGTGAATCACCCGTTGGAAGGACGCCTGGAAGCACAGATTAAATGTATGGATATGGCTGCCAGAGAGAAATTATATGGTACAGATCCAGTATTTATTTTTGATCCGGATAATAAGACAAATCGTCCGGTAAAAGGAATTCATGATAATGCGACGATTTATTGGCCAATCTATCCGGAAAAGCTTAGACAGATGTTTACAAAAGCTTTTACTACGGGTCTTACCGATCCTAAGAAACGAATTACTGAGTTGGAATGGATGACCACATTTGCAAATATGATGAGCGGTATGATGCAATGTCCTAAGTGTGGCGCAAGGATCTTCTATGATGAGGATTTAGTAGCAAAAGGAGCAGGACATCTTTGCTGGAATTGTTCTAACAGTATTGCAGTTCCGACAAGATTGGTGGTAGGAAAGAATACAATTTTATTGAATCAGAATACACGCATCATGCATCACCACATTTATGGCGATTATGATATGAACACAGTAGTCGGTGAAGTGGTGCAGAATCCAAATAATCCCAACCTTTGGGGAATACGTAATGCAGATACTGTGAACTGGACATATGAAAAAGCGGACGGAACACAAATTCCGGTTGCGCCAGGAAGAACAGCTGGTATAGCCAGGGGAGTAAAGATACACTTCACAAATGGAATTGGTGTGTTTGAATAAAATGGAATCATTATTTTGAATATGGATACATACGTCAAAGCGTAAGGAGGTTACAAAAAATGGAAGAATTAAGAAGACCAGGTGGAGAATTAGCAAGCAGACCGTTGCATTTCTTTTGGATTGTAGATTGCTCTGGATCTATGTACGGAGAAAAGATTGGAACAGTCAACAATGCAATACAGACATGCATTCCGGAAATGGCTTCTGCAGCTGAGAATAATCCAAATGCACAACTTTTGATTCGTACACTCAGCTTTTCTACAGGAGCAACCTGGCTGACAACAAATCCAGTCCCGGTTGAAGATTATGCTTGGGAAGATCTGGATGCCAATGGGGTTACAGATCTTGGAAAAGCATTTGAGTTGCTTGCTGCACAGCTTTCTATTCCACCTATGCCTGCAAGAGCACTTCCGCCGGTTCTTGTATTGTTATCAGATGGACAGCCAACCGATAATTATAAAAAAGGATTAGAGGAATTGAAGAAAATGCCTTGGTTTAGAAAGGCAGTTAAGATAGCTATTTCCATTGGTCAGGATGCGGATGATGATGTATTGATCGAGTTCACGGGAAATAGGGAACTTGTGCTTCAGGCGAATAATGCTGCAGCACTTACAAAGATGATCAAGTGGGCGTCCACTACAGCATCTATGGTATCTGCACCTGCGAGCAGACCAATGAATTCTCCAGCGTCCGCTCCTGCTGGAGACAATATTCCAAGCGGAAATCCGTCAGGTAATAGTGTACCAGCTGATGATCCATTTGCGACACCGAATGGTGCACCACTTGTACTTGATATGAGTAAGATTCCTGATCCTAGTGATATTGGTGCGGGAGATGTATGGTAGGAGGTGCTTGCATGAAGCATTTACTTTATGGTGAGAGCGTAAAAGGTGCTACTCACGTGCGTAATGGTGCCCCTCTTCAAGATAGTTACAAAATAGAAAAGGTTTCTGATGATATATCCATCATTGCTGTTGCAGATGGTCATGGAAGTGAGAAATGTCCCAAAAGTAAGAATGGATCAATGATCGCAGTAAATGTATTCTGCAAGGTAATGAAGGACTATATCAATAATTATTCCGATGACACAGAAAGCCTTATTACCTGGCTTAACCGTGAAGGTGAGTTGAGATTTGCACAGAATATTTGTGATGAATGGCAGCGTAGAGTTCGCAAATCATTCAATGACAGTAAAGCAGAAAAACCATTAGGAGACGATGGTAAAACGGATTGGAAGTCTGTGTACAGATTATACGGGACCACTCTTTTGGGATTATTGATTACACCGACATATATATTCGCATTCCAGTTAGGAGATGGAGATATCCAATTGGTGGATGAGAGTGGTGTATCGTCCGTTGTAGAAACAGAGAAAATCCTTGGAACAGAAACTCACTCATTATCCAAAATGGATGCCTGGAGAAAGGCAGTATCTGTAATACGTCGGAGAGATGTATCAGAAGGTGTTCCATACTTGTATCTGATTTCTACAGATGGATTTGCCAATAGTTATCTTACCGAAGCAGATTTTGCAAAAACCTGTCGTGAGTATTTTGAACTTATCCGAATTCATGGATTTGATACAGTATGTGCTAATCTTGGAAAATGGCTGACGGAGACCAGTGAATTGGGGTGTGGAGATGACATCACGGTTGTTATGGCGTATCTTGATGCAGATCCAATGAATTGTGAGAAAGAAAAAGAGGTTCCGGCTGAGGAATAAAAAGATTAGAGGTGAAAGGTCTGTTGAAAGAAACAAGTGAGTTGACTGGCAGAGCTTCAAACACGCCAGAGGCAAAGATTGCAATATGTAAGTGCAAAGAATCTAAAAAATTATATGGTGTACGTTTTGAGAAAGATGGGGATGGCTGGAAATATACCTGGGCTTTTCCGATTAAAGAAGACGTTGCACGAAGAGAAGGCTATGATACCACCACTATGGTCGGGATGATTCATCCGGATGAAGAATATCCGGGATGCCCATATTGTGGTCGTCGGACTTTTGTTGTTTGCGGGGATTGTCATAAGCTAAGCTGCAATATTGTAGTAGGAAATACTTTTACATGTGATTGGTGCGGAATGACAGGCACAATTTCTGACTATGAAGGCGAAGGTATTTCATCCGGAGGTGATCTCGGATGATCGCTGATCGATATTATTATCAATGTTTAAACGATGTAGAGAAACAGGTATATCAGACTGTTTATGCGGGAATCAAGCAGCATAAAAGCTTGATTCCCATAATGGTATCTGGTCTTCCACAGGAATCTGTAAATCGGATCTTTCATGCAGTGACTGCAGATAATCCGCTTTTTTATTACTGCAATCATTCAGTCATGAATATTGCGCAGGATCAGTTTGGGAATATAGCTTTTTGCCCACAATATTATTTTAAAGAAGATCAGGTATTAGAACATAACATAAAAATTCAGCAGGCAGTTAATCAGCTGATTGCTGATTTACGATTGACAGAAGGCTCAGACTACGAAAAGGTCTTAAAAGTGAATGAGTATTTCTGTAAAAACATAGAGTACGATGATGCCGGGGCTGATTTGGCAGATGTGAAACGTGTGATTATGGCACACACGATTCTTGGGGTATTTGCCAAGCAGAGGGCACAATGTGAAGGAATTGCAAAAGCAGTTAAAGTATTATTAAATGCGGTAGATGTGAAGTGTATTGTCGTTGATGGAACGGCAACGTTAAGTGATGGAACAAGGAGCTTACATGCATGGAATATTATCAAGCAGGACGGTGTTCCATATCATGTGGATATCACATTTAATATTGGTCACACCACAAATGGAAACGTGGCATACGATTGGCTAAATGTCAGTGATGCTATGATAAAAGGAAATCATGTGCCGGATGCGGGGATGAAATTGCCAGTATGTCTTTCGGAAAAGATGAATTATTATACATTGAATAAAGCAGTGTTTTCATCAAAAAAACAGGCATGTGAATATGTAAAAAGGAAAATAAAACACGGGGAACGGCTAATTTATATTAGATTTGGCGGTCGGATTAAAGTGTCAAATATATATATGGAACTTGTTAAAACGGCAAGTGAGGCAATCCAGGAATATTACACAGATAATCAAGATAATTTATCGGTCAGCAGTGCTTTGGGAAGAGATACCAATACACTGAGATTATGGGTACACTAAAGAGAGAAGAAGTCATATGAGTAAATTTGTACAAGGACAAGTTATTGTTTTAAAATCAGATAAAAATACAACGGGTGCAATCGTTAGCATTATGGAAGGATATCCTGAAACACGTTATCAGGTATTTACGACGGCAGGATTGCAAACTTACTATGAGTCCCAGATAGAGGCACAAGAGGTTCAAGATGAATTGGAGATCATAGATGCAGAGCGTTTTCACGCTGGTCTTACTGCGTCTTTAATTCGTAATCCCTCTATTTCGTCACTGTATTCCCTGAATACAGCTCAAATTGATTTTATTCCTCATCAGTTTCGCCCTGTATTAAAATTTATTCGTTCAGATAGACCAAGACTGTTAATTGCAGATGGTGTCGGTGTCGGAAAAACGATTGAAGCAGGCTTAATCTTACGTGAATTGCAGGCAAGAAGAAATCTGGATTCCGTGTTGATTATATGTCCTCGTCCTTTGGTTACGGAACGTAAATGGGAAACAGAGATGAAGCGGTTTGGTGAAGAGTTTACTGCTTTAGATGGGGATCTTTTGCGTCATTGTATCCATGAATTGGATATGGAAGGGGAATGGCCGGAGAAATATAAAAAGGCGGTGATTCCATATTCTTTATTCGATGAAGGAAATGTCTTTGGAAATAAGAAACATAAAGGATTAATGGAGGTGGACCCTCCGAAATTTGATTTAGTAATCGTCGATGAGGCGCATCACATTCGTAATACAGCGACTTATGGCTATCGGGCAGTGAGTCGTTTTTGTGATGCAGCAGAAGCTGTTGTTTTATTGACAGCAACACCTGTGCAGCTTCAATACGACGATTTATTTGTTTTACTGAACCTTTTGCGACCAGATCTGATTATTGATCGCAAGACTTTTCATGATATGGCAGAACCTAACCAATATATCAATATGGCATCGACAATTGTAAGAGGTTATAAAGATGGTTGGCAAGAAAAAGCACACGAACAAATGGAACTCGCCTGTAATACAGATTGGGGGAAAAAGGTATTCGTTGATAATCCGACAATGAAAACGATTCTTGGAACTCTTGAGCAAAAAGAAGTATCTCTAGAAGATAGAGTACAGCTGATCTCTGATATTGAAAATATGCATACGTTTTCAAATATGATCAGTAGAACCAGAAGACGGGATATTGGGGAGTTTACGATTCGTAAACCATATACGGTGACGGTAGATTTTACTCCGGAGCAGCGAGAACTTCATGATAAAATTCTGGAAGTCATCCATGATATATTCTCGACGATTCATTGTACGGATAATACAAAGTTTATGATGACAACCATACGCCGTCAAACAGCCAGCTGTTTGTTTGGGCTTGTGCCTATGTTACGAAGTATTCTTTGCCGACATTTATGGGAAATATCGGATAATGATGACGATGTTATTGACCTTAGAGCAATTGGTCAAGATAAATCTTTTGCATCATTTAGTGAGCGGATTGAAGAGATATTACATATTGCGGAAAACCTTCCGGAAGAGGATCCGAAATTCGATGCATTGATGGAAATTGTGAGAAAGAAACAGACAGAACCTAAGAATAAAATCATGATATTTAGCAGTTTCCGGCATACACTGACCTATCTTTATAGAAAATTATTGGCAGAAGGTCTACGGGTAGGAATGATTCACGGAGATGTTGACGATGAAGAAAGACGTGCACTCAGAAAACGTTTTGACCAAAATGTTACACCTGTGGATAGCGAAGAAGCATTGGATATTTTACTTTTCTCCGAAGTTGGATGCGAAGGTTTAGACTACCAGTTTTGTGATTGCATGATAAACTATGACCTTCCGTGGAATCCAATGAAAGTTGAGCAGCGTATTGGTCGTATTGATCGAAACGGTCAGACCAGTGAAAGTGTTGCAATTTACAATATGGTCACACCGGGTACAGTGGATGCTGATATATATGATCGCTGTTTGCTGAGAATCGGTGTGTTTCATAATTCGGTCGGGGATTGTGAAGACATTCTTGGAGAAGTGACAAGTGAAATCCGAAAATTAGTGGAGAATTTTGACTTAACAGATGAAGAACGGCGTGAAAAGCTGCAGCAGATGACAGATAATAAGATCCGTTTTATTAAAGAGCAAGAGGAATTAGAGGAGAAGCAGCGAGATCTCTTTGGAATCCATGTTCCGCAGTCTGCATTTGATACAGAGCTGAAGAATGCAACGAATTATTGGCTGTCAGCTGATAACATTCAGAATCTAGTGTACTGTTACTTGAAGCAGCGTTTAGATGCAGAAAAAGAATATATTATTGGAACAAAGGATTTAAAGAAGCTCAGGTTGTCACAGGAAGCAAGATTTGTACTCCTGGACGATTTTAAACAGGCAAAATTGCCACGTAATGAAGTGAACAAGTCATGGAGAAAATGGCTTGAATCTGGGGAACAGATGTTAGACATTACCTTTGAGAGTAAATGTTGGAAGGAAAATCCCAATGCCACTCTTTTGTCAATTACACATCCATTAGTAAAATTGGCGGCAGATTATCTGCAAAGTAAAGGAAAAGTAGTCACAACGCTGCGTGTGAAATCCGATAAATTTGCGGCTGGAGAATATCCTTTTGCTGTATATCAATGGAAACTTTCCGGTGAAAGAGAAGATGTGCAGATGACAACCATTTCAGCCAATACAAATTTAAACCGTATTCTGTTTGAATTATTGAAACAGAGTTATGGAATAAATTATGCTATGGATGTGAAAGAAGACGCATGGAAATCAGTGGAAGCAACACATCACAGTTTTTGGTCGGCGGCATTAAACGAGCATAAGGAAAAAACGACAGAAATGATTGGGTATAAAGAAGCAAGTTTGCGTACCAGTCATGCTGCACGTATGAAAACACTGGAAGATGCTCTGCGGAATAATTCAGATAAGAAAAACTATGTCCAGATGATGACCGGAAAAATTCGTATAGCACAGGAAGATTTTGATATTCATATGATGCAGTTGGAAGAGGCGAAAAGATCAGCAGATATTTTGTTTGAACAATTAGCCTATGGCTTACTTGTAGTAGAACCATTATCTGCCACATCACCAAATCAATCATTTACAGAGGTCATGAAACACATAGCAGATGTTTATGGTAAAGAATTGATAAATTCACCCAAACAGTTGTTGGGACTCATTTCTGATTTAGCCCCAGAGCAAGTCAATGACCGTAGAAAATTAAAACTCTTTTTTGATATTGGAGCTGTAGACATTTTAATTGAGAATGGACTGAAAGATGAAGAACGAGTGATATCTATTGCAAGGAGTGAACTTGGTTTTGAAGAGGAGGATACAAGAAAGTTGATACATTATTTAAAACCATTCATTGAATCATGTGGTGTTTGCGAATAGACGTATTGTAATCAAAGGAACAGGGGGATAAAACATGTCATTATATAAAAAAATCAGTGCTGATAATCGAACCAAGTATGGTACAGAGGCTGAAAAAATACTGAAAATTATTATTAACCAATATAGTGACAGAACGCATTTTATTTATGAAATCCTGCAAAATGCGGAAGATGCGGGAGCAACATACATAAAATTTCATTTGGAAAAAGACCAGCTTATTATTTTACATAATGGTCGTCCGTTCAACGAAAAGGATATAGAAGGTGTCTGTGGTATTGCTAATGGAACAAAAGAAGATGGTACCCGTATTGGACATTTTGGAATTGGTTTCAAATCCGTCTATTGTTATACAGAGCAGCCTTTTATTTATTCAGGGGAATATCATTTTGTAATCAAGAATCAGCTTTTCCCACAGGAAGTGACTGCAAAACCAGGCTTAGATTATAAAGTGACCTGTATGATTCTTCCTTTTGATAAACCGGAGGTTCCTGCAGAAATTGCATATCAGGAAATCAAGGATGCTTTGATAAAGAAGATCACTGCAGAAAGTATTTTAATGCTCAATAATATAGGAGATATTTCAATTGAAATTGAAGGGTATCCGAAAGTAATACAGATCAATAAACAAAAATATCCGTTAGATAAAGGACAGTATAGGGACAATGTTTTTGGTCTTAGTATACAGACTACTATTTCCGATAAGGTGACAAAAAAGACTGGTGAACGGGATGCAGATTATCTGTTTTTTACAGACGCAGAACCTGAAGCAACTGCTATCATATTTAAGGTTGATGGGAAAGAACTACAAGCAGTAAAAAACAGTAAGATATATGCCTTTTTTCCGACTGCAAAGGAAGCACATCAAAACTTTTATATTCATGCTCCATTTGATACGACACCTGCCCGTGATAATTTCAAAGAAGGTGCTGAATATGGGAAACACAATATTCATTTGATTGATGCGATTGGAAAATTGATCTGGTTTGCTTTCCGATGGATGAAAAATCATCAGTATCTGTCGGTATCAGGATTTAATACAGTATTTCCGATATATGAATATGAAGAAGATGATGTTCTGTATGGTATTTATAAAAATAGTATAGACATTATCCGGGAAGAGGAAATACTTCCAACAAATACACCTGGTGTATTCAAAAGAATTAACGAAATTTGTGTACCTCTTTGGGGAGTTATTGTTGATATATTTAATGATGAGGATTTAAGAACCCTCAGAAGAAATAGAAAATTAAGTTGGTTAGCAAAGGAGATTGCTACAGAGGCATACCGTGATCTTAAAAATTTCCTTAACAATAATTTCAAACTGGAAATTTTAGATTGGAAAGATCTGGTTCTTCCTATGGATGCTTTCTTTCTAAGACAAAAATCATTGTCCTGGACAGAAAGCTTGATGGCAAGAATTGAAAACTATTGCATAAAAAAAATAACTTATGACAGCCATTACATAGATGTATCAAAGATTCCGTTCGTAAGAACTGCTTCTGGGGAGCAGATTTGTGCAAGGGATGAAGAAGGAAAATTGCAAGTATATCTGAACAATCCCGATATTGCCAGATATAGAATTGAGAGTACGTTTTTATCCAGCGAACATATTAAGAGCTTTTATCGTAGAGCACTTAACATTCCAGAATATAATATTGAGCAGGAAACCATAGAAAATGTACTGCCGAAATATGAAACAGCAAAGGTTCAGTTTAATACATCAAATCATATAAGGGAGAACATTGAAGATTTAAAAATAATCAAAGATGCAATTTATACAAATCCAAATGTGCTGGAACGGGTACGGGAAAAATATATTGTCACAGATGGTCATGCCTGGTATAAACCGGAAGAGCTTTATATTCGTAGTACGGACGTGAGAAGTGGATATTCCTTAGTGAAAGGGATAGTGAATATAAAATATCTTTCGGATGACTATTTTAGTGGTTCCTTATACAGTTTAAAACTTGATGAGGATTTTTTTAAGAAAATTGGCTGTAATGCCAGTATAAGAGTTGTAGAGACCTCTAAAGACGATTATCTGAAAATGGTAAGAAAATATGCCGGTCCACAGGCAGAAATGGATCTGAGAATAGGTATCTTCCAGAAGACATATATTTCTCGTAAATTGAATTGGTCGTTTAATTACGAAGGATTTCCACAAATTTTTGCAAATATGACAAAGGATAAATCATTGGCAATTGCAAGATTTCTTAATCCAAATGCAATGAACTTTGATATTCAGGGCGAGTTGGTTGCTGCCGATGATCAGCATTTCAGTGGGAAAAATGTGGATAGCATGATGGCATATTCTATGCTTGGATTGCAGCTTTGTTATGAAAAATGGATTTATACAAATGGTGATCCGCATCCGCATAGTCCTTTAGAGGTCGATAAGGAAGACCTTCTTCCAGATTATAAATCGGCAAAACGTCTGATTAGTATTCTGCCTTTCAAAGAGGTAAAAAGTGCACTGACGGAATGGCTGGAAGAAAATATTGATGATAAAGGTGATCTGGATCTTATCAAGCATTACTTGTCATCACCGGAACAATTGGCAAAAGTAGCAAAAGCTATGGCTAAGAGTGAAGCTCAGAGTGAAGCAAAGAAAAACAAAGCAAAATCAGCCAAAGATTTAATTGAAAACGGTGATGTCTCTCAGAAAGAGCCGGGTAAAAGAGATGAAGGGCTAGATATTAGTCCGATTTCTGAAAAAGGTAAGGAGAGAAGAGAGAAAAATCTAGATAAAGAACTTGCAGAATCGTTGGACCATTTAACCAGTGTGGCAAAGGGGTTATCTTTTACCAGTAGATCCAGTAATAAAGAAGAACGTGTTTTCCTTGAGGAACAATATGGTGGACACTGTCAGATCTGCTTAACACAGATAAATAAATACAATGGTGAACATTATTTTGAGGCTATTAATATCATAAAATTCAGTAAATTGCCAGCAAGATTAGAGAATAGTAGCCGATTAGGATGGAATTCTTTATGCCTGTGTCCAAACTGTGCTGCTCTTTATAATTACAGTTCTAAGAAGATATCTACAATATACGATCAGGTAATGCATATGGAAGTTGAACCGGGATCAGAAGAACCATTGGAGATTCACATTGAATTGCCCATGGGCGAACCACAAGTGATAGCTTATACACCACGTCATTTTATGGCGTTGAAAGAAGCATTAAAAATATTCT
>OMGW01000614.1_pt1 | contig 13177 bp, 9 predicted proteins | sample 1646131 | NCBI WGS metagenome assembly OMGW01 (sample SAMN05578588, study PRJEB25193) | human gut metagenome | biome: Human Microbiome; feature: human-associated habitat; material: feces | host: Homo sapiens | place: USA:Birmingham
TCCCTACACGACGCTCTTCCGATCTGACAAAAGAATGCTATGATGTAACTATTGAGGATCAGACAGGATTCTGAATCGTTGCGCTATATACGGAGGGCGAAGAATGGATAATTTTATGGATAAACTTGCACAGAAATTCAATGCACAGGAAATGATCAAGGCGAACTCTCAGGCAGAAGCGGCAGAGATGAAGAAATTACAGCTTCAGGTAGCAGAGTATGAGAAGATTCTGCAGGAAATGCGTAAGCTGAATTATAAGAATGCCGAGCTTTCTGAAAAGATAGATGTACTGGTGGGAGAGAATGCAGGAAAGCTGCAGGGACTTCAGGAGGATGAGCAGAAGCTTCTTTCCACATTACGCGATCTGACAGAGGAACAGACGAGAAATCGTGAAGAAGAGCTGTCCAGAAAGGCAGAAGAGAAGCAGGATGTCCAGCAGGATACAAAGGCGCAGACCAAAGATATCATTGCACAGACCCAGGAACTTATGACACGTTCTGAGGATTTTGTACATAAGGAAAATGTAAAGGTCTACAGAAATGTACAGGCTGTTATCATCGAAGAGCTCAAGAAGCAGACAGATGCATTATGCCAGGAGAATACACGTCTGGCATCCCGCATGAATGTTGTGATGGCATTCAGTCTGATCACAATGCTGGTTGCCGTGGCAACTCTGATCTTACAGATACTGACGGGATTAAATATCAAACTGTTCTAGGAGAAATTATGTCTAAGATATTATTTAAGGCTGGAAATATGCTCTATCCGCTGCCAGTTGTCATGGTCAGTGTAGCGGATAAGGAAGGTAAGTCCAATATATTGACGGTAGCATGGGCTGGTACTGTCTGTACCAATCCGCCTATGGTAAGTATTTCGGTAAGACCGGAGAGATATTCTTACCATATGTTAAAGGAAACAGGAGAATTCGTAATCAATCTTACCACCAGAGACCTTGCAAAAGCCACGGATTATTGCGGTGTGCGAAGCGGCAGGGATGTAGATAAATGGAAAGAAATGAACCTGACACCTGTTCCCTCTATGGAAGTAAAAGTGCCTTCTATTGCAGAAAGCCCTGTAAATATAGAATGTCGTGTGCATCATGTAGAGGAACTTGGTTCACACCATATGTTTGTTGCTGAAGTAGTAGCAGTACAGGTAGATGATGCCTATATGGATGAGAAGAAGAGCTTCCACTTATCTCAGGCAAAGCCCATTGTATATTCACATGGAGAGTATTATCTTCTGGGTGAGAAGCTGGGAACTTTCGGGTACAGTGTTCGTAAAACTGCCAAAAAGAATAAAAAAACGCACAAAACACTTGACGGTAAGCGCAAAAATCAGTATGATAAAAGCAAATAAATAATGAATGAATTGCCACGAAGATGTAGCATCAGACAGATATTGTCTGGTGCTTTTTTGTTCTCAGAAACATTCACCAAGGGAAGGGAGAATCCGGGATGAATCAGTTAGATAAGAATATAGCCGTAAATTTAAAAAGAATCAGAAAATCCAGAAATATGAGTCTGGATATGCTGGCAGAGAAGACAGGTGTCAGTAAGAGTATGTTAGGACAGATAGAAAGAGGAGAATCCAATCCGACTGTTGCTACGATTGCAAAGATCGTAGACGGTATCAGAGTTACTTTTGAAGAGCTGATCTATCCTAAGACAGACTCGGTAGTCATTATAGATAATGAAAGTCTGCCGGTATATAAAGCCCAGGAAGGAGCCTATCAGGTACGTTCTATATTTCCCTATGACAGGCACAGGAACTTTGAAGTATATGAAACAACCATTGAACCGGGAGAAGAGTGCAGCAGCTTCCTTACAGAAGGAAGTTCCTGTGAGTATATTATGGTCATGCAGGGAGTGCTGACTCTGGAGACGGAAGATGGAACATATGAGGTATCTGCCAATCATGCGATACAGCTGGATGCAGAGAGTGAACACAGCTACCATAACAAAGGGACAGAACGGCTTGTATTGAATATTTTCATTGCATATGATGCAGTGAGTACAATCTAGTTACTGGAATGAGTATCGGTATGAGAAAGTAAAGAACCACGCATAATGGCGCCTTCTCCGTATTTACGGCGGATGGCGTCTATTGTTTTGTCCAGCCTGCGGTTCTTCTCTGTCTGTCCGGTGTGCTCCTGGTATGAGAAGAGATCCAGCTGGATAGGAGCTGTCTCATCGGTCAGTCTGGTAGCCCGGACGCCAAGCAGGCGGACAGGAGTGCCGTTCCATAACTCCTGTAGCAGAGACAGGCTTGTTTCATAAATGACGGTGCTGGAGTAGTCAGGTGAAGGCAGTGCGATCTGGTGGGAGCAGGAATGAAAATTACTGTATTTTATCTCTACAGTGATAGTGCCCGCATACATATGAGCCTTTCGGAGTCTTGCACAGACCGATTCACACAGCTTCAACAGAACCGGTTTCATATCTTCTATAGACAGGGCGTCTGTGGGCATAGTCGTTGAATTGCCGATGCCTTTTGCCTGGGCAGGATTTGGCTCGACAACAGAAGAATCTATGCCATTTGCATATTCCCATAGCAGGATACCGTGACTCTTGAGGTGGGCAGCTAACAGCTGTTTGTCACATCTGGCAATATCTCCAATTGTAGAGATACCAAGCTTGCGCAGAGTCTCCTGACTGGATCTGCCGCACATGAGCAGGGAAGAGACTGGAAGAGGCCACATTTTTGTCTGAATTTCTTTTGCATAGAGGGTATGAACCAGGTCGGGCTTCTTAAAATCCGATGCCATCTTGGCAAGCACCTTGCGGTCACTGATTCCTACATTGACGGTAAAACCAAAGGTCTCACGGACGCTGTCTTTTATGATGGTGGCAGCAGCCTGCGGTGACTCAAAATCTCTGCAGATTGGAGTGTAATCCATGTAACATTCATCAATACTGACCTGTTCAATCACAGGACAGTAGCCGGAGAGAAATTCCATAAGTGCGTGACTGTGCGCGGAGTAGGAATGATGATCGGGTGAAGCAATGACAAGAGAAGGACACTTCTTCAGGGCAGATGCTATGGGCTCTGCAGTGGAGATACCATATTTCTTGGCAGGGATGGACTTGGCTAGTACGATGCCGTGTCTGGTTGCAGAATCACCGCCAATGATGGAGGGAATATCACGCAGATCCACATAAGAATCCAGAGTATCAGTCTCTTTTGCCTTTTGCAGCTGATCAATGGCAGTCCAGCTTAGAAAGGCAGAATTCACATCAATATGAAAAAATATGGATTCCATGATAATACCTCCTATACGAACATATATTCTGATTCTATTTAACCATGTTTGGAGGGAAACTGCAAGAGCTTTTTACGAATACTTTACAAGTTGCGTAAACACTGATAGAATAGTGTAGATTATGAAGTTAGACCATTGTAAGCAGTAATATTGGAGTAACGAATGAAAAAGATACACCATTATCATAGAAGATTTCGATTAAGTTTGATCAGAGAAGGTATGTTGACAGTAATTGCCTGTATTTTTTTGATGCCCTCTTATGTAAAATTTGAGAAAACGGGGGATAATTACTTTACAGTCAGCATCAATGGGGAGACAGTGGGGGCTATTGGCTCCGAGTCTGACCTGGATCATTGTCTGATGCAGGCAAGAAAGCAGGTAGCATCCGGCAGTGACGACCTGGTATTTATAGATGTACAGCCACAGGTAGAAGGTAAGGAAGTTATATGGGGTGTGATTGATGATGAGGATACATTGATTAATCGCATAGCACAGGTTATGTCTGCCAATATTCAGAAGACCTTGCGCCGTTCTTATACAGTAAAAGTCAATGAGACCAGTGTGAACCTGGGCTCTTATGAGGAAGTGGAAGACCTGCTCAGACAGGCATTGCAGCCTTATGATACAGCAAGCCAGTATGATGTGGCGCTGGTGCTTGACAGTATCAGAGAAGTCAATGTGTTGACGACACAGATTATAAATAAGGAAGAACAGCAGACACAGAGCGAGGAATTCAGAACCAGTGCCGGTGTAGAAGCGGCTATGGATGAGATGTTCGCCCAGATCGAACCGGCAGTAGAAAAAAACTTTGAAGATTACGACCAGGGATTGATAGACATAACATATGCTGATACAATAGAGGTAGTAGAAGCGTATCTTATGGAAGATGAGCTGGTCTCTGTAGAAGAAGCAGTAGATCTGCTGACCAAGGAACAGGAGACACAGGTCATTTATAAAGTACAGTCAGGGGATACGCTGTCACAGATCGCATTGAATTATGATATCCCACTGGATGATCTGATTGCGATTAATGACGACATTGAGAGTGAGAGCTCTACCATCAGGGTAGATCAGGAGATCGTTATAACAGTGCCGGAACCGGAATTATCTGTTATATGGAAGGACGAGCAGGTCTATACGGAAGATTATGAGGCAGAGATCCAGTATGTACCGAATGATAACTGGTATACCAATCAGCAGGTGACATTGCAGGAGCCATCCGCAGGACGCCGTAAAGTAGCTGCTGTCATTGAATATAAAAATGGCTCGGAACAGAGCAGAGAGATTTTAAAAGAAGAGATCTATGCGGATGCAGTGCCCAAGATCGTAGAACGTGGTACGAAGATACCACCGACCTATATCAAGCCTCTCTCCGGTGGACGTTTAAGTTCAGGATTTGGAGGACGTAAGGCGCCTACGAAGGGAGCAAGCACCAATCACAAGGGTGTAGACTGGGCAACGCCAATCGGTACACCAGTTGTAGCATCCAATACAGGTACTGTCGTAACGGCTGGCTGGGTCAGTGGTTATGGTTATGCTGTCTTTATCAATCATGCAGATGGCAAGCAGACCCGTTATGGACACCTGAGCAAGGTATTATGCAAGGTTGGACAGACTGTAACACAGGGACAGAAGATCGCATTGAGCGGTAACACCGGACGAAGCACCGGACCGCATGTACATTTTGAGATCAGAATCAATGGTACAGCAGTGAACCCGTTGAAATATCTCAATTAAGCGATAGGTTTTCTGGTACTAAAGTCTGAAAAATAAATCAATTAAATTAAATATTCACTCAGTTTACAAACCAAAATAATTGGTGTATACTGAGTCGTATTGGGTAACGATAACCATGTTTTTATAGTATGACGCGATTAATGAGGTGTGCGATGGAACAATACGCAATTAAGGGTGGTAACCCGTTAGTCGGTGAGGTTGAAATCGGCGGAGCAAAGAATGCAGCATTAGGAATCTTGGCCGCAGCTATTATGACAGATGAACCAGCGATCGTTGACAATCTGCCTGATGTAAGAGACATTAATGTGTTACTTCAGGCAATGGAGAGTATCGGCGCGATTATTGATAGAAGAGACAGACATTCCGTAAGGATCAATGCATCCATGATATCCGGACTTGTCATTGAAGATGATTATATTAAGAAAATAAGGGCTTCCTATTATTTACTGGGGGCTCTGCTTGGCAAATACAAACATGCAGAAGTAGCACTTCCTGGCGGATGCAATATCGGCAGCCGTAAGATTGACCTGCATATTAAGGGCTTTAAGGCTCTGGGCGCAGAGGTGAAGATTGAGCATGGACTGATCATAGCAGATGCCAAGAAGCTTACAGGTGCACATATTTATCTGGATACGGTATCTGTAGGTGCTACGATCAATATTATGCTGGCTTCTGTGCTGGCAGAGGGCAAGACTGTAATCGAGAATGCAGCCAAGGAGCCACATGTAGTAGATGTAGCGAATTTCCTGAACTCTATGGGTGCTAATATCAAGGGAGCGGGTACAGACGTAGTGAGAATTACCGGTGTGCCTAAGCTTCATGCCACAGAATATTCCATTATCCCGGATCAGATCGAAGCAGGTACATTTATGTTTGCTGCAGCGATTACCAAGGGTGATGTAACAGTAAAGAATGTCATTCCCAAGCATCTGGAATCCACGACAGCCAAGCTGATCGAGATGGGATGTCAGATTGAAGAGTCTGATGATGCAGTACGTGTGGTTGCTTCCAGAAGACTGGAAGGTACGCAGGTCAAGACACTGCCTTATCCTGGATTCCCTACAGATATGCAGCCGCAGATTGGCGTTGCACTGGCAATTGCACAGGGCAACAGTATCGTAACAGAGAGCATCTTCGATAACCGTTTTAAATATGTAGATGAGCTTGCCAAGATGGGCTCGAACATTAAAGTAGAAGGTAATACTGCCTTTATAGAAGGTGTAGATCATCTGACAAGTGCCAATCTGACAGCACCGGATTTAAGGGCAGGTGCAGCACTGGTCATGGCATGTCTGGCAGCAGAAGGCTTCAGTACAGTAGAGGATATCAAGTACATCGAAAGAGGCTACGAAGATTTCCCGGAGAAGCTGCAAAGTCTTGGGGCACAGATACAGAAGGTGGAATCCGAGAAGGAATTACAGAAATTTAAGTTAAAAGTTGGCTGATCTTGTTGACAGCTGACACAGTTTGTTATATCATGTATTTCTGATATGACAATTCCATATTGTGAAATTTCTCTTATTCAGAGTGGTGGAGATACAAAGGATCTATGAAGCCACGGCAACCCCCGAAAGAGGAAGGTGCCAACCTGAGCGAGTAATTCTGCCGGAAATGGCAGGTCGAACAATAAGAGGATTTGATTATCAAGAAACTGATCACATCCGCTTATGTTGCATAAGCGGATTTTTTAATGCAAGAAGTGAATACCATAAGGAGGAAAAAAGAATGGAGAAACTTTTATTTACATCCGAGTCAGTTACGGAAGGACATCCTGATAAAGTATGTGATGCAATTTCTGATGCGATTCTGGATGCATTGATGGCACAGGATCCAATGAGCCGTGTAGCATGTGAGACAGCAGCCTGCACAGGTTTTGTACTGGTTACAGGTGAGATTACAACTAAGGCATATGTAGATATCCCAAAGATCGTTCGTGAGACAGTAAAGGAAATCGGTTATGATAAGTCAGAGTATGGCTTTGACGGTAATACATGTGCAGTCTTCACTGCAATTGATGAGCAGTCCGGCGATATCGCAATGGGCGTAGATAAGGCTCTGGAAGCGAAAGAGAACAAGATGAGTGATGCAGAGATCGAAGCAATTGGTGCTGGCGATCAGGGTATGATGTTCGGGTTTGCAACAAACGAAACAGCAGAGTACATGCCCTATCCTATCTCCCTTGCTCATAAGCTTGCATTGCAGCTTACCAAGGTTCGTAAGGATGGTACATTGAAGTATTTAAGACCTGATGGAAAGACTCAGGTATCCGTAGAATATGATGAAAACGGCAAGCCCAAGAGACTGGAAGCTGTTGTATTATCCACACAGCATGATGAGGATGTAACACAGGAACAGATTCATGAGGACATTAAGAAATACGTATTTGATCCGATTCTTCCTGCTGAAATGGTAGATGCAGAGACAAAATTCTTCATCAATCCTACAGGCCGTTTCGTAATCGGTGGACCTCACGGTGATGCAGGTCTGACAGGTCGTAAGATTATCGTAGACACTTATGGCGGATATGCTCGTCACGGCGGCGGAGCTTTCTCCGGTAAGGACTGTACTAAGGTAGACAGAAGTGGTGCTTATGCAGCACGTTACGTTGCAAAGAACATTGTTGCAGCAGGTCTGGCTGATAAGTGTGAGATTCAGTTATCCTACGCAATCGGTGTAGCACAGCCTACTTCCATCAACGTAGATACTTTTGACACAGGCAAGCTCTCCAGTGAGAAGCTGGTAGAGATCATTCGTGAGAACTTCGATCTTCGTCCCGCAGGAATTATCAAGATGCTCGATTTAAGAAGACCTATCTATAAGCAGACAGCAGCTTACGGACACTTCGGACGTAATGATCTGGATCTGCCATGGGAGAAGCTGGACAAGGTAGATACACTGAAGAAATATTTGTAATTATTCAGTACAGAAATATGCGGCCCGCAACTGTGAAGGTATTGAACAGTTACGAAATATTTATAATCATACAGTGTGAATAGAGAAAGGCAATCGGTTCATTCCGGTTGCCTTTTGTGTGGAATACGTTGTATACTAATGAAGTAAAAAAATGATACGAAATCTCGCAGGGAGGATACTTGCATGGCATTTACGCATCTGCATGTGCATACAGAATACAGCCTTTTGGATGGCTCCAACAAAATAAAAGAATATGTGAAACGCCTGAAAGAACTGGGCATGGACAGCGGTGCAATCACAGATCATGGTGTCATGTTTGGCGTCATTGATTTCTATAAAGAAGCGAAAGCCCAGGGAATTAAGCCAATCCTAGGTTGTGAAGTCTATGTGGCGCCCAATTCCCGATTTGATAAAGAAGTAACAGGCGGAGAGGACAGATATTACCATCTTGTTCTGTTAGCCGAGAATAACCAGGGTTATTCCAATCTGATGAAGATCGTGAGCCGTGGCTTTACGGAAGGGTATTATTATAAGCCCCGTGTGGATATGGAAGTATTGAACCAGTTTCATGAGGGAATCATCTGCCTGTCCGCATGTCTTGCGGGTGAGGTACAGCGCGACATCTCCAAGGGACTTTATGATGAGGCAAAGAAGGCAGCACTCCGTTATGAAGCCTGCTTTGGAAAAGGCAATTATTTCCTGGAATTGCAGGATCATGGCATACCTGAGCAAAAGACAGTTAATGCAGCATTGGTGCGCATGAGCAAGGAGCTGGATATTCCCCTGGTGGCAACTAATGATATTCACTATACGTATGCAGAAGATGCGCAGGCGCATGACATTCTGCTGTGTATCCAGACATCGAAGCTTGTGACAGATACGAACAGAATGCGTTATGAAGGTGGACAGTACTATGTAAAGAGTGAACTGGAGATGCGCCAGCTCTTCCCCTATGCGCAGGAGGCACTGGATAATACAGCCAGGATAGCAGACCGTTGTAATGTAGAGATTGAGTTTGGTGTGACCAAGCTGCCTAAATTCGATGTACCAGAGGGGTATGATTCCTGGAGCTATCTGAATAAGCTGTGTTTTGACGGATTGGCAGAGAGATACCCTGATGATGACGGCAAGCTGGCTGATAAGCTTCATTATGAGCTGGGTGTTATTCAGAAGATGGGATATGTAGATTATTTCCTGATCGTATGGGATTTCATCAACTGGGCAAAAAGCCATGATATCCCGGTTGGACCGGGGCGAGGCAGTGCAGCGGGAAGTATCGTATCCTATTGTCTGCATATCACCAATATTGACCCGATTCGTTACAATCTGCTGTTTGAGCGTTTCCTGAATCCGGAGCGAGTCTCCATGCCTGATATTGATATTGACTTTTGCTACGAGAGACGACAGGAAGTTATCGAGTACGTAGAGCGTAAATACGGCAAGGATAAGGTCGTGCAGATCGTCACCTTTGGTACGCTGGCGGCAAAAGGTGTCATTCGTGATGTGGCACGTGTATTGGATATGCCTTATAATTTCGCAGACAGTATCTCCAAAATGGTGCCCAATGAATTGAATATGACATTGAACCGTGCGCTGGAGCTCAATCCTGAATTAAGGAATTTGTATGAGCAGAATGAGCAGGTTCATTATCTGATAGATATGTGTAAGAAGCTGGAAGGACTGCCAAGACATACTTCCATGCATGCGGCAGGTGTTGTTATCTGCCAGAAGCCTGCAGATGAGTTCGTTCCACTTTCCAGGGGAAGTGATGGTGCGATCACGACACAGTTCACTATGACGACCATAGAAGAGCTGGGACTTTTGAAGATGGATTTCCTGGGGCTGCGTACACTGACCGTAATCAAGAATGCAGTCCGCAATGTGGAAAAAACACATGGAATCGTCATTGATGTGGACAAGATTGATTATGATGACAAGAAGGTACTGGCGTCCCTTGGAACAGGCAAGACAGATGGTGTGTTCCAGCTGGAAAGTCAGGGCATGAAGAACTTCATGAAAGAACTCAAACCGCAGAATCTGGAAGATGTCATTGCCGGTATTTCCCTGTACCGGCCGGGGCCTATGGACTTTATTCCAAGCTATATCAAGGGTAAGAATAATCCTGATCTGGTAACGTATGAGACACCACAGCTGGAGCCGATTCTTGCGCCGACTTATGGCTGTATCGTATATCAGGAGCAGGTTATGCAGATCGTACGTGATCTGGGTGGATATACAATGGGACGAAGTGACCTGGTGCGCCGCGCCATGAGTAAGAAAAAGGCGTACGTTATGGAGAAAGAGCGTGCGAACTTTGTCCATGGTAATGCAGAGGAAGGTGTTCCCGGCTGTGAAGCCAATGGTATTGCACCGGAGATTGCAGAGCATATCTATGGTACAATGATGGATTTTGCCAAGTATGCGTTTAATAAGTCCCATGCAGCCTGCTATGCGGTAGTTGCTTATCAGACCGCGTATCTGAAATATTATTATCCGGTGGAATTCATGGCAGCACTGCTTACTTCTGTAATTGATAATCCTACCAAGGTATCAGAATATATTATGGTATGTAGAAATATGAATATTCAGATTCTGCCGCCGGATATCAACGAAGGAGAGGCTGGTTTCTCTGTGTCTGGCAATGCGATCCGTCATGCACTGACAGCCATTAAGAATATCGGAAGACCGGTCATTGATGCCATTGTAAAAGAAAGAACGGAGCATGGTAAGTTCAACAGCCTGAAGAATTTCATAGAACGGACAGCAGGGCTGGATGTAAATAAGCGTGCTATTGAACATTTTATCAAATCGGGTGCATTTGACAGCTTCGGCTGCACACGCAGACAGCTGATGAGTGTCTATGTGCAGATACTGGACAGCATACAGAATGGCAAGAAAGGCGTGATGTCCGGGCAGATGTCACTCTTTGATATCGTATCCGAGGAGGAAAAGGCAGAGCTGGAGATCAAAATGCCGGATGTCGGTGAATATGACAAAGAATTGCTGTTAAGCTTTGAAAAGGAAGTACTGGGCTTCTATGTCAGTGGTCATCCCATGGAGGAATATGAAGCGCTGTGGAGTAAATATATTACAGCCAAGACTACGGACTTTTATCTGGATGAAGAGACACACAGAACCGTGGTGGAAGACGGAAGCCGTGCTACCATAGGCGGTATGATCATGGACAAGAAGATCAAGTATACCAAGAATGATCAGATCATGGCTTTTCTGACCGTAGAAGATATGGTAGGCAGCGTGGAAGTTATCGTATTTCCCAAGGATTATGAGAAGAATTCCTATAAGCTGACAGACGAGAATAAGGTATTTATACAGGGAAGAGTGTCTGTAGAAGAAGAACGCGATGGCAAGCTCATCAGCGAGAAGATTACGGCTTTTGATGAAATCCCAAGAAAAGTCTGGTTGAAGTTCCCGAATATGGACAGTTATATCAGCCAGGAGAAACAATTATTTGACAGTATCGCACAGTCGGATGGAAATGACACGATTGTCATTTATCTGGAAGACAGCAAGCAGATGAAGACACTGCCACCTAATCGTAATATCAAAGCGGATGGGGAAGTGCTGGAACGTCTCAGAGGAATGCTTGGCGAGAATAATGTGCGTGTTGTGTAACTGAGGAATCAGGATAGAAAGGTATGTGAAAGAATATGAAGTATGATGTAATTATAATTGGAGCGGGACCGGGAGGCATTTTCTCGGCATATGAATTGACAAAGCACAATGAGAATCTGAAGATTGCTATCTTCGAGGCAGGACATTCTCTGGAGAAGAGACACTGTCCGATAGATGGCAAGAAGATCACAAGCTGTATTCACTGTAAGAGCTGTTCTATTATGAGTGGTTTTGGCGGTGCAGGTGCTTTTTCTGATGGAAAATACAATATTACCAACGATTTTGGTGGTACATTATATGAGTACATCGGTAAGGAAAAGGCAATTAAGCTGATGCATTACGTTGATGATATCAATATGGCTTTTGGCGGAGAAGGTACGAAGCTGTACTCTACAGCAGGTACGAAATTCAAGAAGCTGTGCCTGCAGAATGGCTTAAATCTGCTGGATGCTTCTGTGAGGCATCTGGGAACAGATATCAACTACGTTGTGCTGCAGAATATGTATGATGATCTGAAAAATAAAGTAGAATTCTATTTTGATACTCCGGTTACAGATGTAAAGGTAGAAGATAACGGCTATCGTATCATTACAGAAAATGGCGAGTATGAGAGTGAGAAGTGTATTATCTCTGTAGGTAGAAGCGGAAGCAAGTGGATGGAGCATGTCTGTCAGGAGCTGGATATTGCGACAAAGTCCAACCGTGTGGATATCGGTGTCCGTGTAGAACTTCCGGCAGTCATCTTCTCACATCTGACAGATGAGTTATATGAAAGCAAGATTGTATACAGAACAGAGAAATTCGAGGACAGAGTCAGAACCTTCTGTATGAATCCACATGGTATTGTTGTTTCAGAGAATACCAACGGCATCGTAACGGTAAATGGTCACAGCTATGAGGGTGCTGATAAGCAGACCGAGAATACGAATTTCGCATTACTGGTAGCAAAGCGTTTTTCAGAGCCTTTTAAAGACAGTAATGGATATGGTGAAAGTATTGCCAGACTCTCCAACATGCTGGGTGGTGGCGTTATTGTACAGCGCTTTGGCGATTTGGTAAGAGGAAGACGAAGCAATGCCACCAGAATTGCAGAGGGCATTGTAACTCCTACTTTATCCGCAACACCGGGTGATCTGAGCCTGGTACTGCCAAAGAGAATCCTGGATGGTATCATTGAGATGATCTATGCACTGGATAAGATCGCTCCCGGTACTGCCAATGATGACACGCTGCTCTATGGTGTAGAAGTTAAGTTCTACAATATGGAGGTAGCGCTGGATGAACATCTGGAGAGCCGTTATAAGGGACTCTATATGATCGGTGATGGCAGTGGCGTAACTCACTCCCTTTCCCATGCATCAGCCAGCGGTGTGTTCGTAGCCAGGGAGATTCTTGGATTAGAGGAAGAATAGTTACAAACAATCGCTGCGATATTCAGAGGGCGTCATAGAAGTGTTCTTTTTAAAGGCATTACAAAAGACACTTTCACTGGAAAAGCCACAATGAAAGCAGACATCCTTGGTGGACATGGAAGTATTCTTTAACAGGTATCGGGCTGTATTGATACGCGTATTTACCAGATATTCATGTGGGGTGAAGCCCACCTGTTTCTTAAAAGTACTTCCATGTCCA
>OMGW01000638.1_pt1 | contig 12898 bp, 10 predicted proteins | sample 1646131 | NCBI WGS metagenome assembly OMGW01 (sample SAMN05578588, study PRJEB25193) | human gut metagenome | biome: Human Microbiome; feature: human-associated habitat; material: feces | host: Homo sapiens | place: USA:Birmingham
TTATACTGTACCGCCTACATGGGAGATACATGTGGTTGATAATGTTATGATAGCAATTTATTTAAGATATTGATTTCAGGTTTCCTTTATATTTTTGGGGGAGTATTTCATCCCCCAGATAATCATTTCAATATATCTATCATTTGCTGAGTAACGTATGGCTGATTTATCAATTCCTCACGTTTGAGATTATCAACCACATGTATCTCCCATGTAGGCGGTACAGTATAAACATATTTATACGTTCCATCAATATTCCTGCCAAGAATACCTCTATCTAATGGGGCAATTACTACATCAACTTTCATTTACATTTCCTCCTAAATTTGGCTAGGTTTACAGTTCCATATTTAATTTTCAAGGTTCTATCAACGGATGCATCATTGATTATGGGCTTATTATAAATTGACTTTTTGTATCAAGATATCAGGAAAAAGTGGAAAAAATGGGGAAACAAAAAAGTGTTCATGCCTTTCAACACGAACACAAGGGGAATTGAATGAGTATGTAGTTGGGAAAGCCTGTAAACAGTGGGGGTGGAAGGGATAACACAAAACACAAAGGTTTGGGGTAATACTAGACCCAAACCTCCCCCTCTGGGGGAGTGCGCCATTGTGCTCGGACGCTACGCCGTCCTGTTCTCGACCGCTCCACCTCCGTTGCGCTTGTCTGCGCTCCAGAACGCCTGCGTCTGTCCGCACTGTGGGCGATATGCTTTTCCATGTTGCTCCTCCATTGTAAATGTATTATGTTATTGTAGATTCCATTCTCCACCTATTCCAGCGTCTAAAGTTGATCCAGCACGGTTTTCTCTGCTTGAACCTGAACCATCACCTGATCCACTTGGTGAAGCTGTTTGTTCTTCACTGGATTGTGCTGGCTGTGAAGTGGTGTTATTACTAGCACCTCCATTGTTATTGCCTGTATTGTTCGTGTTGGTTGTACTTGGTTTTGTTGTAGTTGAGGTTGATACCTGTGTATCTTTTAAATACTTTGATGATACAAAAGAACCATTTGACAACTGATACCATTTTCCTGATGCAACATCTGTATAGCCTGTTACTTCTACTGACTGGTTCGTTGATAAACTACCTGTTTTGTCATAATTTGTACCAGGTCCCTGTCTAAGGTTTACTGCCTGTTGAGCATACAGGGTAGCTGTCATTGGAGTTACTGTATAATTACTTTCCTCTGATGTTGTCTGCCCTGCTTCTGACTGTAACTGTTCATCTGCTTTCGTTGCCTCTGCTATTGCCTGTGAAGCTTCATCCTCTATCTGGTTATCTTCTTCTGTTGGTACATATAAATCCCCTGCTGTATTTCCATTGGTTTCTTCTGGTTCTGTGTTCACTGAACCTGTGTTGGTTTGGTAAACCTCTACTGCATCTATGAAAAGGTTGATTGCTTCGGATTTTGTGATTGCTTCATCCCAGTTGAGGTTGTCTTCTATGACAAACCCTATTGCTGCTGCTTTCTTAAAAGTGTTGAACATATCTGTTGGCAAGCCTTTATCAGTACTGTTTAATGCCTCTTGATATGTAACATCTCCACCATCTTTTAATGTTGTAAATGTTACACTGTCAACATCTGTTTCTTCTTTGCCAGCTTCTTCTAAGCGACTTGAATATTCATCACCGAAGAGTGCTTTTGTCAACATATAAATGTATTCGCCTCTTGACATGGTGCTTTCAAAAGACTTTTCATTTAAGCCATTTGAAGTGTTGATGTAACAATAATCATTCATTGGTGCTGCAAAATCGGTATATGTTGTTTCGCCGACCTTTGCTGTGAAATCGCTATCGGTTTCTGGTGCCTGCTGGTCGTTGACTGGTGTGATGGCACGCATCAATAATGTCATTGCCTGTGCTCTACTGATTGTGGAGTCTCCATCAAACTGCCCTTCTTCTTGGTCTGGGAGCAATTCAAAGTATGCATTGATTGTTGCGTATGGTGCATTGATATCATCTGCTTCTATGTCTGTGTAATTTTCTGATGCTATTTCACCAAGTTTTGTAAGATCATCTGGCATCATGAAATAACCTCTAAACTGTGAGTTCTTTATCGCTAAGAGTAATGTAATATTTTGGTCTGCCTGTGTTGTTAATGGGTTTGTATAAAGGATACCTTCTTTGTTGCCTGTGGTTCCTGTTACGCCTACATACTCTTCAAATGCAGAACGAAGTTCTGGGTGTGTCTCTAGGGATGAGAGCTGGAGCCATGGTAATAGTTCTACCTTGGATTCCTCTGTAACTGTGTTCTCTACTTCGGTTGATTCCACAGTAGTTTCTACGATAGCTGTGTTTTCCTGCTTGCCACAAGCTACGATTGATAATCCCATTGTTAAACATAATAATGATATTATAGTTTTTCTTTTCATTTTTGTACCTTCCTAAATCATCTTAAAATGATTTAATGCATCCATTATCGCTTTTCTCTTTTCCTCAGTTACCTGTGGAACTTTATGACCTTCTGCACCTATATTATAATTTATTCTTTCAACAATGCCAAATTCTCTTTTTACCTGTGCTATATAAAGATTGCTAACATTCAACCCAAATTTTTCTTTCACATATGCTTTTATCTGCTCATAAGTAGCTTTTGCCTCTGCACATGTCAAATCTAGCTCATCAGTAGTAATTTCAATGTCGATATGTCTCTTTGTTTTTTGTGTGGACAACAAAACAACAGTCTCAACATGAAACGTCGAAGGAAACATATCTACACAGCAAACTTTTTGCACTTCATAACCTCTCGCCTGTAAAACTTCCAGATCTCTTGCCAGACTGGTCGGCTTGCAGGAAATATAAACCATCTGAGGCACATTGTAACGAATGATTTTTTCCAAAGCTTTTGGATTGATTCCGTCCCTTGGTGGATCAAGTACAATATAATCCGGCTTTTCTTCAATGCTGTCAATGACTTTGAGCACATCCCCTGCGATAAACTCGCAGTTATGTAAACCATTTAACTGTGCATTCTCTTTGGCAGCTTCCACTGCTTCCTCAATGATCTCCACACCGATTACTTTTTTAGCTACCGGAGAAAGCATCTGTGCGATCGTTCCGGTTCCGGAATACAGATCGAATACAATTTTACCATGCTCCGCAATATCTGCGTCTGTTCCGCTTGGAAGTGCATCTCCGATAAACTCTCTGGCAGTCTGATATAGCACCTCTGCACCCAGGGAATTTGTCTGAAAAAAGGAAAATGGTGTAATCTTAAAGCGAAGCCCTAACAATTCCTCGTAAAAGAAATCCTGTCCATATAAAACATCCGTGCCTTCATTCGTCACGGTATCTGCCACATTGTCATTTCTCGTATGCAGAATACCTGTCATGATACCTTTGTAATCTGCTGCAAGAAGAGCAGCTTTCCAGCCCTCTAATAATTCCTCTTCCGTTCCTGCAAATGCGTTTTCCTGTGCATTGTTCAACGTACTTTCAACTTCATCCATCTGTGCTGCGGCAATTCCCGGAAAATCCGTCTGCGTTGTAGTCACCAGATCTACTAATATTTCCCCTGTTTTGACTGCCTTACGGACAAGCAGATGTCTCAAATATCCGGTGTGACGCAGTTTATGGTAATAGGTGATATTTTTTTCACGAAAATAAGCAAGTGTGACAGACAGGATCTTTCTGAAATCCTCATCCACGATCTGGCAGTTTTCCACCGTCACAATATCATAAAAGCTTCCACGCTTATGCATTCCAAGTGCTAACGGTCCATCCTTAAATTCATCCCCAAAGGAAAATTCCATTTTATTGCGGTATCCTGTCTGCCTTGGACTTTCCTTGATTCCCAGAAACTGGTAATCCCGGTTTTCCTGATCGATCACATCATCCATTAATTTTTTTACCTGTTCTGCTTTCATCTCAAGCTGCCTGTCGTATGGAAGTGTCTGGTAAGTACATCCTCCACATTCCCCGGCATGGACACATCCTGTTTTGTCCCCTTCCAGCGGTGACTTTTCCAATACCTCTAAAAGTCTGCCCTCTGCCTTTCCCTTGCGGATTTTATTGATGGAAGCAGACACTTTCTGTCCCGGTATCGTATTTTTTACAATAACCTGTCTGCCATCCTCTGTTCTGATAATTCCCTTATTTGGAAAGTCTACGCGCTCGATCACGCCTTCTATGATTTGTCCTTTTTTCATAAATTCCTCGCATTTTTATTTCATCAACTATAAAATTGTCCATGATTCCATTGACATTTTATTAACTTCACAGTTTTCTATTTCTTTTATCTGTTACACAAGAAAAAAGGGCTGTATCCGCAGCCCTCCAGATTATTTTTATTCCTCTTCTTTTTTCTCTGCTGGTTTTGCCGGCTCTTCTTCGTCCTCTTCATCTTCGAAGAAATCGTCATCATAATCATCTTCAAAATCGTCTTCAAAATCTTCCAGATAATCTGGTGTAAAGAAACGATATACGCCATATACTGCAGCTGCAACTGCTGCAATAATACCGATGATTGCAAAAATCCATACAACCTTTGATGTTTTCTTTTCTTCTGCTTCTTTTTTGTTTAATAATTCATTCAACTTTGTCATATTGATCAGATCCTCTTTCTTATTGAGTAAGTCGTTTAACTTTGTCGCATTGATGAAATCTTCCACCTTGTTCATAGTGTTCCGCTCCTTCTTTTATTTATACTTTTTAATTTTCCAGTTTTTATTGATTATTTCGTGATTCCATCACTCAATAATTTCGCCGTTCGTCAAATACAAATAAATTTGTATTTTCCTCTCTTACGCCCATTATACCATATCCTTTACTTTTCGAATATAAAAAATTTACATTTTTCAAAAATTTTATATTTTTTTTAGAGTTTCGGATACGCAGACTTCCATGCTCCCAGACAGGATCAGATACGCTTTAATTTTGCAAAAGAAGCAAACATTTTTTTCACACCATATCCTTCGAAATCCACGGTTACCTCGTAATCTCTTCCGCCATCCATGATGTTTTTCACAACTCCTCTGCCAAACTTGATATGCGATACGGTGTCCCCGACACCATAGTCAAGCTCTGACTTTACAACACCCTTTGTGACAAGTGCCTTTGCCTGCATACTCTGTCCGGAAGGCTGTTGGCGCAGTGTTGTTCTTTTCGGTCTTGCTGTTGTCTGGTTCTGTAAAAAAGATGGGAAACTGCTCTCTTTTCCAAAAGAAGATTCTCTTGCAGATGCCGGCTTTCTCAGTTCACTGTCCAACAGTTCAGACGGAATCTCCCGAACAAACCGCGATACTTTATTATATTGCGTTTCGCCACGAATCATACGTTGTCTTGCACAGGTAATTGTAAGTTCTTCTTTGGCTCTCGTGATTCCCACATAAGCCAGGCGTCGCTCCTCTTCGAGATCCTCAGAAGAACTGTCCGAAGTGATGGACATATAACTTGGGAACAATCCATCCTCCATTCCGGCAAGGTAAACTTTCGGGAACTCCAGACCTTTCGCACTATGTAATGTCATTAAAACAACATAATCACTGCCCTCGTCGAGACTGTCGATGTCTGCAACCAGTGCCACTTCCTCTAAAAAGCCACTGAGTGTCGGATGTTCCTCGCCTTCCTCATAAGCAACCACTTTACTGATCAACTCATCGATATTCTCAATACGCGCCTTTGCCTCTTCGGTATCTTCCGCTTCCAATTCTTTCACATATCCGGTTTCGTCTATAATCTCCTGCAAAAGTTCAGAAACGCTGATAATTTCTACTTTACTGCGCATCACCTGAATAAAATTCACAAATGGCTTGATCTTTGCTGCACTCTTACCGAGTGTTGGAATATCGTCTGCCATTTTTAGTGCATTATAAAAACTGATATCTGCCGTCGCCGCATAATCTGCCACACGGTTTAAGGTTGTTGCACCGATTCCACGTTTTGGCACATTGATAATTCTGCGGACAGCAAGATCATCTCTTGCATTATCGATTGTTTTTAAATAGGCAAGCAGGTCTTTGATCTCTTTTCTTGCATAGAAGTTCACGCCGCCGACAATCTTATACGGAATATTGGATACAATAAATTTTTCCTCAAAAAGACGGGACTGTGCATTGGTGCGGTAAAGAACGGCACAGTCACCGTAATGATATCTGCCGTCCTTCACGCAGGCATTGATATCCTTTGCGACATATTCTGCCTCCTCATAGCCTGTCTCAAACTGTTTAAAACCGATCTTTTTACCTTCCTCATTATCTGTCCAGAGTGTTTTTCTTTTTCGTCCCATATTGTTGGAGATTACTCCATTTGCAGCATTTAAAATATTCTGTGTAGAACGGTAATTCTGTTCCAGTTTTATCGTCACTGCCTCCGGAAAATGTTTTTCAAAATTCAGAATATTATAAATATTGGCGCCGCGGAACTTATAGATAGACTGGTCATCATCACCAACGACACACAGGTTCTTATACTTTCTCGCAAGAATACTGATCAGTTCAAACTGTGCCGTATTCGTATCCTGATACTCGTCCACCATAATATAGCGGAAGCGTTCCTGATAGTAGTCTAACACCTGGGCATCCGTTTTAAACAATTCAACCGTCTTTACGATCAGATCATCAAAATCAAGTGCATTATTCCGCCGCAGTGCATCCTGATACTCTCTGTAGATCTCTGCCTGTTTCCGTTTCGCAAAATCCCCGGAAGCAGCCGCCCGGAGAGAAAATTCCTGTGGATCTACCAGTTCATCTTTTGCCTTGGAAATCGCAGCAAGCAGACTCCGCTCTTTGTAAATCTTGGTATCCACATTCAGACGCTTACAGATATCCTTCATCAGTGTTTTCTGGTCATCGGAATCATAGATTGTAAAATTAGTGTCAAACCCGATGCGGTCAATATGACGTCTTAAAATGCGCACACAGGTAGAATGGAACGTTGATACCCAGATGCTCTCAGAGCCATATCCCACAAGCTGGTCGATTCTCTCACGCATCTCACCTGCCGCTTTGTTCGTAAAGGTGATCGCCATAATATTGTATGGATTCACGCCCTTTTCTTCAATTAAATAAGCGGTGCGATGTGTCAGGACACGTGTTTTTCCGGAACCCGCACCCGCTAAGATCAGAACCGGTCCCTCCGTGTGAAATACCGCTTCTCTCTGCTGTTCATTCAATGTATCATAAATGCTCATAGAAATCTCCATTTCCGTTGTTGTTTGTAATATTCAATCCCTTTTTTATTACAATATCATATTCCCATCTATTGTAACACATTATCCCTGCTTATGAACAGTAAAATCGAACATATTTTCTTTTTTTAACAATAAAAAATAACCGTCCAGCTCCTGAGAAAAGTTGACGGTTATTTCATAACTTGATTTTCGCCGGAGTAGATAGCTCACACCTATCTATCGGCTTTCCTGTTAAGTGCATTATATGACAAACATATATTTTTGTCAAATACACCCGTCTCTTTTTTTACTTTTGCGTCAGAAAAAATCTACGACCGTCCACATTCAAATTCATACAATTAAATTCAATTGTATCTTGTCATCTAGTTTTCAATACTATATAATCTGATGTAGAGAATACGATTGAACCAGTAAGAGTAAAAGCAGGTAAAAAAATGAATACAAAACAATTTTTAAGCGATATATTAGATGAATTTAACAAAATCGACTATGTAAAACCGGAAGATATCCCGAATATCGATCTTTACATGGATCAGGTGACAACATTTATGGATTCCCAGCTTGCCACATCCAAGCGGCATGAGGACGATAAGATCCTGACTAAGACCATGATCAACAATTATGCAAAAAACGATCTTCTTCCTCCACCGGAAAAGAAAAAATATTCCAAAGAACATGTGCTGACTTTGATTTTTATCTACTATTTTAAAAGTATCTTAAGCATCAGTGACATCCAGAGTATCTTAAATCCGATCACGGACAAGTATTTTGGAAAAGGCAGCTCCGAGATGAGTCTTGAGGATATCTATAAAGAAGTTTTCGGTTTAGAGCATCAGGAAACCTTAAATATCATGAAAGACCTTGCAAAGAAGTTTAACACCTCCATGAAAACTTTTGAGGGAATGGAAGGTGAGGATGCAGAGCTTTTACGGACATTCAGTTTTATCTGCATGTTAAGCTATGATGTCTACCTGAAAAAAACAATTATCGAGCGCATTGTCGATCAGATGCTGCACGAAGAAAAAGATCCTTCCAAAAAAGAAAAATAAAACCCGGTGCTGAATGGAACACTGTCTATACCAGACATGATCCGTGCAGCTCCGGGTTTTTCTTTCTGCTCCGTTTTTACGCTTCGTTTGTCTCTGATGCTGCCATTCTGGCAAATACCATGTCATATCCGTCATTTCCATAATTTAAAGAACGGTTTACACGGCTGATGGTCGCTGTGGAAGCACCTGTTTTCTCTGCAATATCAAGATATGTTTTCTGGTCACGTAACATCTTGGCAACCTCAAATCTCTGTGATAAGGAAAGCAGCTCATTCACAGTGCAGACATCTTCAAAAAAAGTATAACATTCTTCTCTGTTTTCCAGGCTTAAAATCGCATCAAAAAGATGGTCTACTGCCTCAGTCCTTAGTTTCTTGCTCATTTTACTTTCTCCTTTTCATAAATCAAAATGATATCATTCTCTTTTTTATTGTCAGAAATTTCAAATCTATACATATTTTAACATAGTAAAGTTTTAAAGTAAATACCTGTTTTACACACTAAAGCGTTACAGACGCGAATTCTATAATAGTCGAATCGTGACGAAAAAGCAATACTTTTTTTCATATTGGTTATAACTATAATTTATACCTGACAGTATTCTGTTATTCCTTCAAATAATCTGTCAGAAAAGCAATCAGGTGCTCCATCTCCTGCTGTGTACCAATGCTGATGCGCAGATAATTATCAATTCTCGGCTTTGAAAAATAACGCACGAAAATGTTATGCTCCCGGAGTGCTTCAAATATTTCTTTTGCAGGAACTCTTTCATGTGTTGCAAAAATAAAGTTGCTCATGGAATCCCCAAAAGAAAATCCAAGTTTTTTCAGTTCGCACTTCGTCCATTCCCTTGTAGCGATGACTTTTGCACAGGTTTCCTCAAAATACTCCCTGTCCTTTATTGCCTGCACGCCAAGCGAAAGCGCTGTCTGATTGAGCGTGTAGGAATTGAAAGAATATTTCACATCATTGATATACCGGATCAGCTTTTCATTTCCCATCGCAAAGCCAAGCCGCATACCTGCCAGGGAACGCGATTTTGAAAAGGTCTGTACCACGAGAAGATTGTCATATTTTTCGATCAAAGGCAACGCAGACTCCCCGCCAAAATCAATGTATGCCTCATCCACAACTACGATCACATTGCGGTTGTGTGCAATGATATCCTCGATCTCTGAAATCGGCATGAGGATTCCGGTCGGTGCATTCGGATTTGGGAACACCACGCCGCCGTTTTCCCCATAATAGTCCTCTTTTCTGATCTGAAAATCATCATCTAACGCTTTTGTCTCAAATGGGATTCGAAGCATATCTGCCCACACATCATAAAAAGAATAGGTGATATCCGGAAACAGGATCGGCTTTTTGCTGTTAAAAAACGTCATAAATATCATGGCAAGCACATCATCAGAACCGACACCGGTAAATACCTGACTGCTCCTGATCCCGTAATAATCTGCGATCGCATCAACTAACACTTTGCAGGTCGGTTCCGGATAAAGCCGCAGCTTGTCTGTTTCAAAGTTCTTCAGTGCCTCTACCACTCCCGGTGCGGGCGGATATGGATTTTCGTTGGTATTCAATTTGATCATGTCCGGCTGGTTTGGCTGTTCTCCCGGAACATACGGTTCCACCGTTCTTACATACTCTTCCCAGTTACTCATAAATTTTACGCTCTCCACTCTCTCAATTTTCCTGTTATATTTCACAAATTCATTACAATCTGCTCATTTCCGAGTCATTTCATTCAGTATACAATCCGTAATCTTCTGCCAGTTTTTCAAACGCAGTCAGGGCATTTTTTACCGTCTCATGGGAAACACAGTAAGCAAGACGGACATAGCCTGCACATCCGAATGCGCTGCCCTTTACCATGATGATATTGTATTTTTTACCTGCTGCAACAAATTTTTCTTCGTCCGTTTCCGGAGATTTTACCCACATATAAAAAGCGCCTTCCGGTTTAATGCAGTGGAAACCGAGCTTTTGCAGTCCCTCGTATAACATCTTTCTGTTTTCATCATAAAATGCCAGATTGGTTTTCTCATCCAGACATTTTGCAACTGCTTTCTGAAGCAGAGACGGTGCATTTACAAAACCAAGGGTACGGTTGGATACAACAATACCGTCAATGACCTGATCTGCATTCTCCACCTCATCCGGAACAACCACATATCCGATACGTTCACCCGGAAGGGAAAGAGATTTGCTGAAGGAATAACCCACAATGGTATTCCGGTAATACTTTGTGAGGAAATCCTCCTGATTTCCATCGTAGACAAGTTCACGGTAAGGCTCATCGGAAATCAGATAAATTTCGTGTCCAATCTCTTTTTCCTTCTTTTCCAGAATCTCAGCCATCTTTTTCATGGTTTCTTCATGATAGATCACACCTGTCGGATTGTTTGGTGTGTTCACGATCACTGCCTTGGTCTTTTCATTGATCGCTTTTTCAAATGCCATCAGATCTGGCTGGAATGTTTCAAAATCCGGTGCCACTTCCACGACTTCCGCATCAAAATTGGCTGCATAACTCTTGTACTCTCCGAAATATGGGGCAAACACGATCACCTCGTCACCCGGATCTAAGATCGTTTTAAAAATAATGTTCAATCCTCCCGCTGCTCCCACTGTCATCACAATATTATGGGAAGTAAATGCAGTTCCAAAACGCTTGTTTAAGTTCTCTGCAACCGCCTGACGAACATCCGGGTAACCGGCGTTGTCCATATATCCATGTAAAACCAGCGGATCGGTCTCATCCACCAGTTGCTTAATTGCCTCGTTCAATGCTGCCGGAGCCGGTGTTGCAGGATTCCCCAATGAAAAATCATACACGTTCTCTCTTCCCACCCTGGCGGCAAGTTCATTTCCCTCTACAAACATTGCACGGATCGCAGAACTTCCCTGCAATGCCTTCTGTATTTTCTGTGAAATCATATTCTCTTCCTCACTGTTTTCTCACTCTCGAGTCATTTTTCTGCGGTCTGCACCGTAAATGTGCAGATCCACGGAACAATTATTACTTTACAACAATACTGTATGAAAGTAAATAGATAAAAAAAGAAAACTGCCACAGGACATTTTCCTTACGGATACTGCCCCGGACAGTTTTTGTTTATTAAAAATACTCCCCTGTATTTTTATGCATTGACGGTATCTACGAACTTCTGGAACGCTTTTCTGCCTTCCTCTGTGCATTTGTAAACACCTGCGTCCAATAAAACTTCTTTGAACACAAGACCGATTTCTGTCTGAATGATCTCATGTAATTTTTCCGGTGTAATCTCACCTTCCAGACCACTTCCTGCTGTAAATCCATACTTCGGCAGAAATTCCTCCACCCAGTCTGCATGTTTTGCAAGCACTTCATCCTCACGGATTTCTGCGCCGTCTAAGATTGCCTGCTCTAATGCAGCCATCTCATCTTTTAATCTGGCTGGAAGCACTGCAAGTCCCATAACCTCGATCAGACCAATGTTTTCCTTTTTGATATGATGAAGTTTTGCATGTGGATGGTAAACACCCAGCGGATGCTCCTCCGTCGTGATATTATTGCGGAGTACAAGATCTAACTCATAATCATTGCCGCGTTTTCTTGCGATAGGAGTGATCGTGTTGTGTGGTTCGCCCTCTGTCTCTGCAAAAATAAATGCATCTTCATCCGTATAACCTCTCCATGCAAGTAAAATCTTATCTGCTAGTTCGATCAGGCGCTCTTTTTGTGGTGCGCTGATACGGATCACGGACATTGGCCATTTTACGATTCCGGCTTTCACATCCTCAAATCCTTTGAAGGTCAGCTCTTTTTCGACCGGTGCTTTTGCCATGGCAAACTCATAATGTCCACCCTGGAAATGATCATGGCTCAAGATAGATCCTCCAACAATCGGAAGATCCGCATTCGATCCGACAAAGTAATGTGGGAACTGCTCTACAAAATCCAACAGTTTTCCAAAGGTTGCTTTCTCGATTTTCATCGGTGTATGCTCTGCATTAAAAACGATGCAGTGCTCATTGTAGTAAACATATGGAGAATACTGGAAGAACCAGTCACTGTGATTGATCGTTACCGGAATAATCCTGTGGTTCTGTCTTGCCGGATGGTTCACACGTCCTGCATATCCCTCATTCTCTTTGCAGAGAAGGCATTTCGGATAACCGCTCTGTTTTGCAAGCTTGGCTGCCGCAATCGCCTTTGGATCTTTTTCCGGTTTGGAGAGGTTGATGGTGATATCCAATGTTCCAAACTCGGTATCTGCAGTCCATTTCTGGTCTTTTTTGATACGGTATCTACGAATGTAGTTTGTATCTCTGCTTAATTTGTAAAAATAATCGGTTGCTTCCTTTGGACTGATCTGATAGAGTGCCTGGAATTTTTTGATCACTTCGCTTGGTCTCGGCACAAGCATACTCATGATCTTTGTATCGAACAGATCCCTGTATGTGATCGTATCCTCCGGCATCAGTCCATCTTCTGCCGCATAATCGAGCATCTCATTTAAGATGCCTTCCAATGCTGCCTCTGCACTCTCCTGTGTCATCGGAGTTCTCTTTGCATAGGCTGCTGCCACTTCATCGTCTAATTCATCCAGATGAAAAAGTTCTAACAGGCGGTTAATGGTAAATCTCCTGTCTTCCGGCTCCACCAGTCCGGTCACAAGACCATTAACCGAGATCGGAAGAGCACACGTCTGAACTCCAGTCACACAGTG
>OMGW01000647.1_pt1 | contig 12800 bp, 6 predicted proteins | sample 1646131 | NCBI WGS metagenome assembly OMGW01 (sample SAMN05578588, study PRJEB25193) | human gut metagenome | biome: Human Microbiome; feature: human-associated habitat; material: feces | host: Homo sapiens | place: USA:Birmingham
GAAACAAATAGATTTTTACCTGAAGTTTGTAATTCTAATATTGGGTGTGAGCGCCTCTTCTATTGTCTGTTTAGCTCAAGAGGCATTTCCCGTGACCTGCAAGGAATATAATGAAATAATTCTGACTCATGTGCTAACTCCTGCAGGGCCTGTTCCGACTGCTATGGATGCTGACGGGGTTTATCCGTATATTAGTTATAGTGAGACTTCCAATCGGCCGATTCCTAAAACTTATCGAATGATTTCACTTGAAAATGAATTTGTTAAAGTTGTAATTTGTCCGGACTTATGTGGTAAGGTGATGTCGATGATACATAAAGGGAGCGGTAAAGAGGTTTTGTATAATCCACATCTCGTACGTCACACACGTATTCTGCCACGTTTCTATTTTGTGGCCGGTGGTATAGAAGTAAGCTTCCCTATTTCACATACCCCTACTCAGAATGAGTCAGTTTGTTATAAGATAGATCGGACTACTGACCGGATTTATGTTACTTGTGGTGAGCGGGAGATGCGTTACGGCATGCAGTTCTCTGTTGAATATTCTTTGGGAACAGGAGATCACTTTCTGACACAACGTGTCAGAATACATAATCCGGGTACAAATGCCTATCCTTGGATGTCGTGGACAAATGCTGCTATTCCTTGCATGCCTGATACTGAATATAGCTTTCCGCAAGGAGAAGTATTGGTACATGCTTCTGCATTAGATACAATAAACTGGAAAAAACAGGGACCTAAAAAAGAAAAAGATATATCAGAAATGACCGGATATTTCTGGAAGACGAAAGATGTAAACGCTTTTGGCGCTTATACTCCTTCATTGGGGTATGGCCTTTATCATATTGCGGACGAACAAAGTGCACCGGGAATAAAGTTATGGAGTTATGGAGTGAAGGAAGATAAAGAATGGTCATTGCTCAGTACAAATAATAGACAGACTTATGCAGAACTACAAGGGGGACCTATCAGCGACCAGTCTATAAAACTGGAATTGCAGCCGGGTGAATACAGGGAGCATACCGAGTTTTGGATACCTGCTGATAAACGAATGGATATTTGTAAACTTTCTGTGCCGGAAGTTGCATTGCGTCCGATAACGGAAGTGCCGTTATTCGGCTGGGCAAGAGAGAATGAGATCGCTCCCTGGATTGCATTGCTCAATGCTTTTGAGTATGGAACGGATATTCCTCAAATAGATCCGACAACCACTTTTTGGGCACCTTCCGGAATGGAAAATCTAGATGATGCTTTTCAGTGGGCTATTATAAAATGCAATAAAGATCAGCAAGACTATTGGAAGTATTATTACGGTGCATGGTTGGCCGGACGCGAAAGAAGTAAAGAAGCTATTGTTTGGTTAAGTAGTGTGAATTTGGGATTAGCGCAGGCTTTATTGGCAAGATTGTATGAGATAAATAAAGAATATACCAAAGCGGAAGCTACTTATGATGCCATAAGCGAAGAATGGGTGGCACTGCATCCGCAGGTGGTTGTAGCTCGTGATAAATTGTTGCGTCAGTTGGGGAGTAGGACTCTTGCTAAACGCGAGGAATGGCTGAGTAAAGTTGATGCTTCTGCAGATGAATGGATTGCCGAAAGGCGGGTACAACTGCTTATTGATAAAAAACAATATAAGGCTGCTAAAGATTTGTTGTTGTCTATTAAATTTCAGAAAGTACATCAAACTTATAATCGTACGGATATGTGGCGTCAAATATGCAAAGCTTTAGGAGAATCTTCATATATAATTCCGGATAATTTAGGTGAAGACCGTTTGGCGCGCTTTGGAGCATATCGGGAATTTGAATAATCAATTCTATTAATTAAGCTATAAAACCATGAAAAAGAATTTACTGATAACAGCAACTTTAGTTCTGTCTTTATTTACTTCTTGTGCCCATAAAATGGGTGATGCGATAGCTATTACAGTATATACGGATAGTATTGTCAGTGATATCTCAAATCATCCGGTAGGAATTAATCTGAATTTTATAATGGATGGCAGGCGTTTTCCCAAAGCAAAGAAGAATGTAACAGAAGCAGTAAAAGAATTAGGAACAAAATATCTACGATATCCGGGAGGTGAGAAGTCGGATTTATATCTTTTCGGCATACCGCCTTATGAAGAATCACATACTTCATTGGCGAGAACAATTGGGTTGGATGATTATCCCGGAGTTTTTAAAGATGGAGAGTTTGTTTATGACCCTTTGGATTTCGATGAATTCATGAAAGTTTGCCGGGATGTTGGAGCTGAACCTGTATTGGTAATTGCTGCTGATAATTATTTGCGTAAACCTGGAAAGGGAGAAAGAGTCTCTAGCCGTGAAGCTTTAATTAAACATGCTGCTGAATGGGTGAAGTATGCTAATATTAAGAAAAAGTACAATGTACGATATTGGATGATAGGAAATGAAAGTTGGAACAAGAATAATGAAAACTCTACGGTTGAGATTTATGCTCAGGATATCATAGATTTTTCGAAAGCCATGAAGGCAGTGGATCCTTCTATCTTGGTTATTCCTAATGGTGATAGTGACGAGTTCTTCAAAACAGTTATAAACAAAGCTGGAAACTATATTGACCGTCTGTGTGTAAGCAATTATGGCGTTTTTGATTTCAATGCCGGATATGAGAGTTATAGAGATACTACTCGTTGCTTGATATGGCCGGCACAAACAGCACTTAATGCTATGAATAAGTATGCTACACAAGAACAGCTTGATAAATGGAAATTGATAGTTGCTGAGTATGGTACAATTGATTGGGCTGGGCTTTGGCATGGAACTAACGATATGGGACATGCTATTGTGAATTTTGATATGACCGGTCAATTATTGTTGGAGCCACAGATAGAGTTTTCATGTTTTTGGAATACTCGTTGGCTGAATAATGAAGAATATCCTCAGACTGATCACGATGCCGTTGATTCGAATGGAAATATCAATCCTACTGGATATTCATTGTTGATTTGGAATAAATTTATGGGTGACAAAATGATAAAATCCGAATCAATGGGGGCTATAATATCTTATGCTAGTTATTCTCCGCATGAGAATCGGTTATTTGTATATTTCATTAATAAGGGAGAAAGAGAAGAAAATGTAAATCTTATTATTCCTAATAAGGCTGCTGCCAAGATTGTCCAGTGCTGGGAGTATTTCGGTAAAGACGATAAGGATGTAGCTCCTATATGGCAACAGAAAAGAGTAGAAGGATTAGAGTTTGATTTGAAAAAGTATTCGATTACTGTTGCTGAATATCTGTTGTAGAAAGTCCGTATTTCATTTTTTAATTTGCTAATTGCGGAGTATTTGGTGGCAAGAGGTAAGGTGTATAAGTTTTGATAATGTGAAAAATAACAATTCGCTTACATTTGTGGATACTAAACCTCATTATGCTTTATTGGATGGGCTACGAGGAGTGGCAGCCTTGTTGGTTGTTTGGTATCATATTTTTGAAGGATATGCTTTCGCCGGGGGGATAATCGTAGAAGTAGTAAATCATGGGTATTTAGCAGTGGATTTTTTCTTTATACTTTCAGGTTTCGTGATTAGTTATGCTTATGATGATCGTATAGGCAAGAAGTTTACTTTCAATGGATTACTCAAACGTCGTCTTATTCGTTTGCACCCTATGGTTATTATGGGGGCACTGATTGGGACTGTTGCATATTGCATACAGGGACGTATGCAATGGAATGGAACACAGGTGCCATTTCATATCATAATAGGCTCGTTATTGCTAGGGCTGTTTTTTATACCTATCCTTCCTAAAAGTATATATGATGTTCGTGGTAATGGAGAAATGTTTCCGCTTAATGGTCCCTGTTGGTCATTATTCTTTGAATATATTGCCAATATAGTGTATGCGGTATTAATACACCGTTTCTCTAATAAGGTTTTAACGATATGGACTATCCTGTTAGGGATTGGTCTAGCATATTTTGCTATCTATGATGTGGTTGGGTATGGTTGTATTGGAGTCGGGTGGACTTTCGATGTGGTAAATTTAGTAGGAGGACTTTTACGTACACTATTTTCTTTTTCTTTAGGTATGCTGATGGCGCGTAATTTCAAAGCTATTAAAGTGAGAGGTGCCTTTTGGACTTGTTCGATAATATTGGTTGTTCTATTTCATGTGCCATATATAGCAGATAGTGACGGAATAAACTACAATGGACTTTTTGAAATGTTATGTATTGCAATAGTATTCCCGATATTAATATGGTTAGGAGCTTCTGGAAGGACAACTGACAATATGTCTACTAAAGTATGTAAATTCTTGGGAGATATATCATTTCCCGTTTATATTGTTCATTATCCTTTAATGTATCTGTTTTATTCATGGCTTATTGTTAATAAACTTTATACTTTATATGAAACTTGGCAGATTGTATTAATAGTGATGATTGGCAGTATTATATTAGCTTTTTTGTGCTTAAGATTTTATGATGAACCGTTAAGAAAATGGTTGCTAGAAAAGAATAAGCCAGAGAAATTTTTGTTGAAAAGGGAGTAGAGTGCTGCTCATATCTATTAGTTTATTTTAAGACAATGCCTTCCAGTTAAAATGGATTAATATATAGAAATATTCATATTTCTCATACGAGCTGATTGAGGATCTGTATTTGTTGGAAAAAGAACAGTCATTATTCATTAGTTGTTTGGAAAAAATCTAATATGAGCTTGAGCATGCTACAAATAGGCTTAGCAAAAGCCTATTTGCCACTAACATCGAACTATTGCTTGACAATTTTTAGCATCCGGTAAGGCTCAGAGTGAGGGATTACCAATAGTTAAATATTGCGTGGGCGAATAATGCTTGTCTCTAGGATATTTCGGTGACTTGATAAAAAAGCAAATATGAATGTAACTTATGTTTGGGCTATGAGACATTGCATCCGCAAGTAAGTATTATCAAATTGGAGCATTCAACACCCAAATTGTAACAAATACTGTAAAATTCAAGTCCTAGGTTAGTTGCTAATAGAGGAATATAACGATGGTTGCCATTCGGCTTTTATAACATTTGTTCTGAAATAGTCAAATGACCGAATTTAATAATTAATCTTCCTTTCTCTTATCTATGATTTCGTTGCGATATAGAGTTGTAAATCTGTTAAATAATTTTTACTATTATACTGTGATATAGTGTCAATCCTGAATTTTTCCTATCAAGGAGTTCTTATAAATGCATTTAAACCACTGTATAATGGGACAAAAGGTCGAACTAATTGTCTGTTAATGACTTTTGTTCGACCTCTTTTATATATTTCCTTTATATTTTTTTCGTGGGCGAGTATTTATACTCAATGGATTTCAATAGGCTTTCTTCTGAGGTTCCACCAACTAAAATTTTGTATCTTCCCTGTAGAGGGTGTACAGTATTACTATCTTTATCCCACCACGTAAAGGTATCGGATGTGAGAGGGAAAGAAACTTCAGATGTTTGACCAGCAGGAATGTGAATACGTTGGAACCCTCGTAGGGTTTTTAAAGGGCCATCGGGGTCATCATAGCGTTTTATATAAAGTTGAATAACCTCGTCACCGTTATAATTTCCAGAGTTCGTTACTTTCACTTTAAGTTTACCATTCTCAATGAAAGGGGTACTATAGGAGAAAGTAGTGTAGCTTAATCCGTGACCAAAAGGATATAGTGGTTCATAATTCAGATAGCGATATGTACGCCCTTGCATGTTATAATCTTCAAAATCGGGTAGTTGGTTGTCTTTTTTATAAAAAGTGATTGGTAATCTACCTGCAGGGTTGTAATCGCCAAATAGTACTTCTGCAATTGCGGTGCCGCCAGCCTGTCCTGGATACCATGCTTGTAGAATGGCATCGCAAATTTGGCTTTCGGGCTGCAACCCCATAGCGTATCCTGAGAAATTCACGAATACTATTGGCTTGCCAGTAGCTTTCAGGGCTTTTACTAATTTGCGTTGTACATTGGGTAGTTCGATAGTGGTACGATCCCCTCCTCGGAATCCTTCTGCATCTACATCCATTTCTTCACCTTCCAATGAAGCGGATATACCACCTGCATATATGATTACATCTGCTTTTGCTGCTTGGTTAATAACTGCCTGTATGTCGTTTGGATAATAATTTACCCAAGGATATTTCTGAACTTCTATATTCTTTTGAGGAATATAAATTAACCTTTCTTGAGGTAAATACTGTGTTAGTCCTTCAAGTAAGGTAATGGTGTGGACTGGAAAACCGTTGTAGTTGGCCCATTGCATCACAGAGTCATTAGCGTTTGGTCCAATGAGTGCTACTGTCATTTCTTTGTCTAATGGTAATATATTTTTATGGTTTTGTAGTAATGTCATACTCTCACGTGCCATTTGTAGAGCCAACTGCTGATGTGCATGACACGACAACAGACTGTCTGGCAACTGATCCCACGGGGTGGTGTCATCCATTTCACCCAACTCAAAACGTGCTTTCATGAGACGACACAATGATTGGTCTATAGCGGACTCATTGATCAACCCTTCTTTTACAGCAGATATTAATCCGGTATACGAGCGTCCACATTCCAGGTCAGTGCCACTTAATACGGCAGCTGCTGATGCATCAGCTTTGTTCTTATGTGTTTCATGCCGCCCTTTGAAATAGAAGTTGTCAATGGCTCCACAATCGCTAACTACCAAGCCTTTATAGTTCCATTCGTTTCGTAGTATGTTGATAAGCAAACGATCACTGCCGCAACAAGGGTCTCCTTCGAAACGGTTATATGCACACATGACTTCCTTTACATTTCCTTGTATGACTAAATCTTGAAAAGCAGGTAGGTAAGTTTCCCAAAGATCGCGTGGATTGATGTTCTCAGCATTAAAGCTGTGCCGATTCCATTCAGGTCCAGAATGTACAGCATAATGTTTAGCGCAGGCGTGTGTTTTGTTATATTTAGTATTTTGGGGACCTTGTAGGCCATTAACAACTGATAATCCCATACGTGAGGTAAGATAGGGGTCTTCACCATAGGTTTCTTGTCCACGTCCCCAACGCGGGTCACGAAATATATTAATGTTGGGTGTCCAAAAAGTTAGCCCTGTATATCGCTTGTAGTTGCCTGCTTCACGAGCCTGACGGTATTTAACACGTGCTTCATCACTTATAGACGTGAATACTTGGTAAAGTAATGTGTCATTGAAAGAAGCCCCCATGCCAATGGCTTGAGGGTAGACTGTGGCTAGTCCGTCTCTAGCAACTCCATGTAGGGCTTCGTTCCACCACTCATAAGGCTTGATTCCCAATCGTTTCACAGCTGATGAGTTGTTTTGCATTAAGGTAATCTTTTCTTCTAAAGTGAGCCGGCTTACCAAGTCTGCTGCTCGTTCGGTAGGGGAGAGGGACTTGTTTTGGTAAGGAGCTTGATTGCTACATGCTACCAATGTTAGCGTACATGCTAGCATCATGAATTTAATAAGTCGTTTCATAATATTAAAAGCTATTTGAGTTGTTTATATATTAGGAAAATGTTCATTAGTCGAATTTTCCCAAAACAGGAAATTCGGTAATACGTAGTGTAGTACATCCATATGGGATGAGGGTAATTTCTTCTTCTGAACCTTTTTCGTTATTTATGCCGTATATCATTCGGCTGTATGGTTGGGGACCCGCCATTTCATTATAGAGTGTCCATGAAGGTATTTTTTTTGCTTTGACCTTGATCTCTATAGGGGCACTCTCTTGATTCCAAAAATATTTGGCTTTCATTTTTTCGGGGTATTCTACTACAATAAAGTTTTTGCTAAAGTTTAGAGTGTCGAAGTCTATCAGTCCATAGTTCCACGGAGTGGTAGGCAGTACTTCATTATAACTTGTTCCAAAACGTACAGGATCGTCCTTAATTTGTTTCTTTACCCATTTTTCGCCTATTTTTAAAGAGTAAACTAGTGGTCCGCGTTCTACTGCAACTGAGTTTTCATACCATTCAGAAGTAAATACTTTCATGGGTAGAATTAGTTCAAGTTGATCTCCTGCATGCCACTCGCGTTTTATAACTTCGATACCAGACTGCGAGTTTGATAGCTGTATAGTTTTACCATTAATTTTTATTTCAGCTTCTTGACACCATGTAGGTATACGTAGATGTAATGGGAAATAGCAGGATGTGTTTATGGAATTAGGAAAATTGAAAGTGAACATAATATTGTTCCCCATGGGATATGTGGTAGTTTCTGTTACATGTACATCTACTCCTTGACCTACCTTTATAGTTGCTTCGGAGGGGGCATAAACCAGTGCAGCTATGCCGTTATCAGCTGTGGCGTACCATAAATTTTGTGTAAACTTAGGCCAACCTTGGTGAAAGTTACTGGTACAGCAAGGATAGCCGGTTAGAAGTCCATACACAATGTCTGTTTCGCAATGATTGATATCAAAATTGTGTTCGTGACGTGTGAGCATTACTTGGTTAGGTTGCTGAAAATATTGACGTGCCATGAAGTTATCCGTGATATGTGTAGGTAAAGCATTATATGCTAATTTTTCAAGATGATCGGCGAATTGTATATCTCCTGTAATTTCGAGCATGCTTTCTAATGAATACATCAGTTCTACAATAGAACATAATTCTGTCCCTTGGGTTGGTTTATTACCATGTAAAGCTTCATCTGCTCCATACATTCCTTGAGGTTGCCCGTGGTATTTGCGTATGTCTGAGAATGCTTTCTTGACAGCATGTATATAGGTAGAATCCGGATCTTGTTGGTAGTATATGATTGGCTCTTTGATACCTTGGGCTAAATTCACACCATGAATAGTATTAATACGTGTTAGGTCATCACGTCGCAAGAACATATCTACATAATCATAGCTTTGCTTATGTAGTAGCTTGCCTAATTCTAACAGAAATGATTCACCCGTTATATTATAAAGCCAATATACAATCTGAAGATTGTCGCAAGCTCGATACTCTGCCCAAAAAGTCCAATATCCTAAAGGCTTTTGTGGTAAAGTTTGTAATTGATAGCGGAAATAGCGGGTAAGAAATGGAATAACTCTTGTATCTCCAGTAGCCTCATAGTGCTGTTTCATGATCTTTAATATTACCATGCGAGGCCACCAATCTTCTGAGTTGTTACGCTGTAGCCCTGGCTCAGGTTCGTAGTTGCGTGAAGGACCGAAAAAACCGTCTTTACGTTGACTATTCAAAGCCCATTCTATCCAGGGTTGTATTTTGCGTTTCATTTCTTCATCGTCCAGGAGATAGGATAGGGGTAACAATCCATCTATCCAATATGGACCTCTTTCCCATTGGTCACCGTCACCCCCCAACCAGCCATTACGGATGCCCATAACTTCCGGATAGAGTTTGTCAAGTTGTGAAGACATACCATTACGTTGTCTGAAAAGCATTTCTTTGAGCCATCCCTTTGGCTTGATACTACCTATTGGAAGCTGTATATAAGGTTTTCGTTGAAGAGGGTAAAGGTTGTTACGATAGTTCACAGACATTTGAGGTTGTGCTAGGCTAAGTGGTATAATAAATACCGATAAAAACAATACTATTAGTACGAAAGTCAAAGATTTTATTGGTTTCATAAAGTTTGTGGATAAAATGATTTGATGTTTTTTACAATTCAAAGGTATGCTTTATTGTATGTAGTTCCAAGTTGATGCAGATTTTTACACGATATTGACAAATTATTGTTAGATAACCTTTTGAGGTGGTATATGAGAAAATATTACTACTCTGTCAGAAACTTATAAAATTGTGTCAGAATGGTGTGTTGTGCTGAATGAGTAACTTGTTCGTTGATTATAGTGCGGTGAAATTTGAATTCGTTTTTTAAGGGCATATGCTTTGTGTTTTTCTTAAGGTGGTAGTCGCCTTTGTAATGGGTGATCTATAGGTACTTTAGACTTGATAAAAATGTTGTTGTTATGAATTGTGTGTAGGCGGGCTTTCTATCTTGGCTTCATATTTTTTATTATCTGATGCTTTTGCAATATTCTTATTCTTAGGGTGTTATGGGATAAAACTACTCCTTTATAGATATTGGTACCTGAAACTTTATAGGTGTCTAATATTGAATGCCACTATTCTAATTGTTGTTATGTGGTGAAGTATGAAGATGCAAAATGGAGATATTCTGCCATTTTATATCATAAATTTGTAGAATTTTGTTTAGAAATGGTTCTTTATATAATTTTGCGATGAAGAAAAACAGCTGTTAATGTTAAAAAAACAAGTTAAGTATGAAAAACATTATTTTTACCTTTATGGTAGCCTATTGTTTCACTATTTTTTTTGCTGCTTGCAGCAATGATGAACTATTACCTGATTTTATTTATGAAATGACGGTATCATCGGAAACAATAAATGTAGTTTCTGAAGGAGCTACTGAAACTATCGAAGTTAATTCCAATTTTAATTGGACAGTGGAAAGTAATGCCGAATGGTGCAAGCCTACTATAAAAGGCGGTTCGGCAGGGAGTTCTTCTTTTCAAATTATAGTGGAAAAAAATGAAAAAATTGAGGAGCGTTTGGCAGAAGTAACAGTGAAAGCAGGTTCGGTTGAACGCAAAATTGAAGTTGTGCAACTTAACCCTGATGGTTTTGAAATTGTGGATATGCCCACTTCGATTACAGTAGACGGGCTTGAGAATGTCATTCAACTAAAAGCTAAAACTAACCTGAAGTTAGAAGTGACATCTGCTGATGGATGGGCTGTAATGCTTGAGGATGAGGTGGCTAGTGGCAATCCTCCTCGTCAGATTCCTTTACGTATTATGTTTAAGGATAATGTCACAGGTTCCCCTCGAACCTCTACTGTTTCTATTAACGGTAAAGGACTTCCTACTAATTATGCCAAAACATTCGAAGTTACTCAACAGCCGGCCCCCGAAGCGAATATAAATGATGAACGCATTTTGGGTACATGGTTGGTTACCAGGGCTATGAATGGTACATCCAATGATTTAGCTCTTTTGGGCAAGACGATGATTTTCGAAGCCAATGGACTGTTCAAAGAAAACTCATCAACAGGAGCAGTCATAGATGGAACGTGGAATGTGAGAGGTGAACGATTGTCCATTTACTATTCTGATAATACTCGTCGATATCTATACTTGGAGGAAACAGGTGAGTCAATCAAAGGAAGAATGACTTCTACTGATATTAATTCGGAGATTTTGTTTGAATCTACTCTTTCGCAGGCAACAGGAGGTGATTGTGTGCTTAGTCTTGTGGATGTAACCAACACTAAAGTCGTTTATATGATGGTAATAAATGGTGATGTGAGTAAATATTCAGAATATGGGTTGGTCATGGGACGTACTAAAGACCCTACAATGAATGACAAGAAGTTTGTCGGCAAAGGTGGAAATGTAGTAGTTGGTGAAATCACTAAATTACTTTCTGGTGATACTTACCATATTCGAGGGTATCGTGTTGAGGGTTCTAATACTTTGTATACAGAGAACATACAAATCGATATGCCAGTTAAGGATTATGATGGTAATCAATACAAAATAGTGAAGATTGGTGACCAATATTGGCTAGCCGAGAATCTAAGAACTACACACTATAATAATGGAGACGAAATTCTGTACTGTGATAAGAATCATAATGCAGAATTTGATAAAGCTGGTCGATCAGATATGGTAGGCGCATTCAGTTGGATTTTTGGTGAAGCTGCTGATTGGCAGTGGACTGCAGATACTTTCAATCAAAATGTGAGTGATCATAGTGCAAAAGCGTATGGTGGCATTTATAATTGGTATGCAGTAGCAGATGAGCGAGGTATTGCCCCTGAAGGCTGGCATGTACCCAGTAAAGCCGAATTGATGACTTTGCTAGAGTCAATTGGAGCCAGCACTGAAGATTTTGCTGCAGGTGATATGAATTACATGAATGGGCTTTTGGCGCATGACCACTATGCTAATTCTGCTGGTTGGAATGGCTGGGCTTGTTCAGGACGCAATGGAGATGGTACATGGAAAGGTTGGGATACTTTAGGAGCACGTGAAACAACTTGGTGGTCTATTGATGTTAGTGATTCCAACTATCCTTGGTTACTTTATCATCGCCGCGGTGATGGAGGTGATAGTGGTATTAGTTGGACTCATAAGTATGAAGGTTGGCAAGTGCGTTGTGTACGTGATGCTGGTAAATAATAAACTTTTTTAATTTAGAAAAACATAGTGAACATATGTATAAGACAATTCGGCAATTTAGCATATTTTTTGTTGTACTATTGATGTGTATAACAGTATCATTCGCTCAGACGAATGGGAGCATAACTGTGACAGGCACGGTGGTTGATGAAAAAGGAGAATCTATTATTGGTGCGACTGTACAAGTGGAGGGTACTACAAACGGGGTGATTACTGATATAGATGGTAAGTATTCAGTGAGAGTGGAAAATGATAAAAGTACACTTCGCTTCTCATTTGTGGGATTAGTCCCTGTTGTTGAACAGGTGAAGGGACGGAGAATCATCAATGTAGTATTAAAATCTGATACCGAAGTTTTAGATGAAGTGGTGGTGACTGCCTTAGGTATCAAAAAAAGAGAAAAAGAAGTTGGGTTATGCGGTGCAAGATTTAGATGCTCCTGCGCTCACCAAGATTCCGGCTGCTAATACTGCTTCTAATCTAACCGGCAAGATTGCTGGACTCAAGGTGTCAAATTCTCCTAACCTTTTTGATACCCCTGCACTCCTTTTGCGTGGCGTGGCTCCTGTAGTTGTAATTGATGGAGTACCAGTTGAAAGTGCAACGTTTTGGGAGGTTGCCCCTGAAGATATAGAGAGTATGTGCGTATTAAAAAGGT
>OMGW01000657.1_pt1 | contig 12698 bp, 10 predicted proteins | sample 1646131 | NCBI WGS metagenome assembly OMGW01 (sample SAMN05578588, study PRJEB25193) | human gut metagenome | biome: Human Microbiome; feature: human-associated habitat; material: feces | host: Homo sapiens | place: USA:Birmingham
GATAGTAGAGGGGTGCAAAAGACGCCCCGATGACGAAACGCGAAAGGAGGTTTTGCTCAAGCATCATTCGATGCTAAAAACATAATGGTTTCAGAAGATCGGGTGCTATTACAGAATAATACCGAATCAAAAAGGAGAATAAGACATGAGTAAAGTGAAGAAGCGTATTTTAATAGTTTTGTTGGCGATTCTGGCGGTCGTTGTATTCGCCCTGCTTGCGTTTTTGGGACTGTATTTCACCAGAATCCAGACTATCGGCAGCATTGAGCAGCTTACGGATTACGAGGATGGCTACAATCTCTATCGCATGGATGTCAAATATGATTACAATCTTGACAATATTATCGATTACGGCATTCAGGACGATCAGACGATGATCGATGCGATTCTGAAAGAGGCGTTGCCGCTGCTGCCTGTAAAGATCAAAGCGCCCAATTTCGGCTGTACGGTGTTTTGTCTGACCGATGCGGACGGTGACGTTCATATGGGACGTAATTACGATTTCAGCAAAGATACATCTGCTATGTTGGTTTACTGTGCTCCAAAGGACGGATATAAGTCTATTGCTTTTGCCGCTCTTGACAATGTTTCAGCAAATGTTCCTGATGAGAATATCAAAAAAGAGTTGGCAAGTCTAACAGCTCCGTTTATCTGCCTTGATGGTATGAATGAGAAGGGCGTGTCTATCGCTGTGTTGACACTTGATAGTGAGCCTGTACATCAAAACACAGGCAAGCCTGTCATTTCAACGACTCTTGCGATACGACTTGTTCTTGACAGGGCAGCGACCACAGAGGAAGCAGTGGAGCTTTTGCGCAGCTATGATATGTTCGCATCATCCGGCAGAGATTATCATTTCTACATAACTGATGCATCAGGCGATGGCAGAGTAATAGAGTATGACATAAACGGCGAACCAAGAGAGCTGATAGATACTCCATCAGAGGCGGTTACTAATTTCTTTATTCGTCATAAGGATGAGGTGCTTCCAAATCAGAAAAACGGTATCTACGGTCACGGCAGGGAACGCTATGACGCTGTGCTGGAGGTGCTGGAAACGGAAAAAGGCAATTACACCGACGATACCGTGTGGAACGCAATGAAATCGGCGGCACAAGACCCCAACCCCGATAACATCACAAGCAACACACAATGGTCTATTTCCTATAACAATACTGACCTTTCTGCTGATATTGCCATCCGCCGTCATTGGAGTGATGTAACACATTGCGAGCTGGAAACCAAGGTGACGACGCCGTTAAAATGAGTGGTACAGGGCAGTAAAATGTAGGGAAACGGGGCGGCTCCAATTTGAAAATTTTTTTTGAAAAAATTTTGATTTTGGGCGAGAGGATTTCTGATTTTTTGTATTTAGGATAGTAGAGGGGTGCAAAAGACGCCCCGATGACGAAACGCGAAAGGAGGTTTTGATTATGACCGGTAGGACGGAAATCCGGGTGCGGGAGATCCGCCGCAGGACGCGGCGGTACAGGCGGCGGCGTGAAAACCGTGAGCTTTTTTCTCTTACAGCGTTTGGCCTGTTTCTCCTTGCCGGTATCAGTGTTCTCCTGCATGGCGTACAGGCGCCGGGCGTCTCCGCTGTGGCGGAGGGCTACGGCTCGGTGCTGCTGCGGGAGGATGCGGGCGCGTACATCGTGGTCGGCATCGCCGCCTTTGTGGTAGGCGTGACGCTGACCGTGATCTGCATCCGGCTCAAAAAGAAAAAAACAAACCGCACGGAGGATGAGGGAGAAAGTGAGGAGCAAACATGAAAAAACGGATTTTAAGCATCCTGCTGTGCTGCGTGATGCTGGTGGGGCTGCTACCCACGGTGGCGCTGGCGGAGGGCGGCGTGTCCTATCTGGACGAAACCGGCACGTCGCAGACCTGCGACAGCGCCACGGAGGTAACCAGCAGCGACACCGAATGGACAACCGGCTGGTATGTGGTGCAAGGCACAGTTGAGATCGGTAGCCGCGTCACCGTCAGCGGTGATGTACACCTGATCCTGACAGATGGCTGCACCCTCACAGTCAACGGCGGCATTCAGGTTCAGGACAATGACAACAACCCAGACACTCCCAGCACCAACGCCCTGACCATCTACGGGCAGGCGAACGGCACCGGCAAGCTGACCACACGGTACGTGGCAATCAACGACGCGGCCATCGGAGGCAACGGTGTGCTCAACGAGGCCGGCGGCAGCGGCGGCAGCGGCGGCGCCATTACCATCAACGGCGGCATCGTCGAGGCCAACAGCTACTACGGCGCGGGCATCGGCGGCGGCGGCATCATCAGAATGACCGATGGCAACGTCCAACGGGGGGACACCGGCGGCAGTGGCGGCAAGATCACCATCAACAGCGGCACTGTCACCGCCACCGGCAACAACGGCGGCGCAGGCATCGGCGGCGGCTACGGCGCTAACGGCGGCAGCGGCGGCACCATCACCATCAACGGCGGCACGGTCACCGCCACATCCACGGACAGCGGCGCGGCCATCGGCGGCGGCGAGGGCATATTCACTGGCGGCAGCGGCGGGACCATTACCATCAACGGCGGCTACGTCGAGGCCAGCAACCAAATCGGCGCAGGCATCGGCGGCGGCGAGGGCGGCGGCGACGGCGGCAGCGGCGGCGAGATCACCATCAACGGCGGTTCTGTCATCGCAACCGGCGGCAGCGGCGCGGGCATCGGCGGCGGTCAGGGCGACGGCTACAGCGGCGGCGGCAGCGGCGGCGAGATCACCATCAACGGCGGTTCTGTCATCGCAGCCGGCGGCAACGGCGCGGGCATCGGCGGCGGATACAGCGGCAGCGGCGGCACGGGCGGCGACGGCGGCAAGATCACCATCACCGGCGGCAACACCACTGCCAGCGGCTACTACTGCACAGCCATCGGCGGCGGCTTCGGAGACGACGGCGGCAGCGGCGGCGAAGTCACCATTACCGGCGGCACCGTCACCGCCACCGGCAACGCCAGCGGCCAAACCTTCAGTTCTAGTGCTGCGGGCATCGGCGGCGGCAGATACAACTTCTCCAGCGGCAGCGCCGGCACCTTCCAGACCAACAACGGCAACGCGGTGATCTTCGCAAGCTCCATTGGCGACCAGAGCCATAAGGACGATTGGAGCGGCATCATCTTTGAGGGTGACGAGGGTGAGGTCTATGGGAATCCGACGCTGGCGGACGACCTGACTATTCCTGAGAATAAGGCGTTGGATATTCCCTCGGGCAAGACCCTGACCGTTAACAGCACAATTACAGTGCAAGGTACGCTGACCAACAACGGTACTATTATCGGCTCCGGCTCCATTACGCCGGATGCGAAGAAGCTGACCTATAAGGCAGCCCCCAGCACCCCGGTGATTGATTCCGTAAGTGCAGACAGCATTACGCTCCAACCCATCGTCGGTGAAACGGCTGTGGAATACAGCAAGGACAATACAAACTGGCAGAGCGGAACAACCTTCAGCGGCCTGACTGCGGCCACAAGCTACACCTTCTACGCCCGGTATCAGGAGAATGGTTTTTACAAGGGCGCCTCGCCCCAGAGCGGCGGCAATGCCCCCGCATACACCGCTTACGCCGCGCCCGTCACAAATGAGGGCTATTCCATTGACTATGCCGCGGAGACGATCACGGTGAGTGACGGCTATGAAGTGAACACGGACAGCGGCTTTGGCACCGGCACCGTAGTCACAAGCGGCAGCACTGTCACCCCCGGCCAGACGTTCCATGTCCGCAAGGCGGCCAGCGGCGACATTCCCGCCAGTGAGGGAACGGAGTTCACCATCCCCGCCCGGCCTGACGCACCCGCCGCGCCCACGGTCAAGAGCAAGACCTCGGGCAGCGTGACGCTGGAGGTAATTCTCGGGGCGCAGTACAGCATGGACGGCGGTGCAACCTGGCAGGACAGCCCGGAGTTCACCGGCTTGTCTGCCAGCACGGCATACCGCTTTGTGGCACGCTACGGCGCAACAGAAAGCAGATTCGCTTCTCTCGCCAGCGCTGAACTGAACGTGACCACCAATGCCGCCCTCTCCGGCGGCGGTTACACCTACTACACCATCAAGGCGACCGCTGGTGTGAATGGCGCGATCTCTCCCTCCGGCAGCGTCAGCGTCCGCGAGGGAAGAAACCAGACCTTCACCATCACCCCGAATACGGGCTATGCCATCTCCAACGTGAAGATCGACGGCAAGAGCGTCGGCGCGGTGAAGTCCTACACCTTTGAGAATGTCAAGGGCAACCACACCATTGAGGCCATCTTTATGAAGGCCAACGGCAACCCCCAGACCGGCGTGTTTGTGGATGTACCGGAGGGCAGTTACTATGAGGAGGCTGTTGCGTGGGCCGTGGAGAACGGCATTACGCAGGGAACCGATGATACCCATTTCTCCCCGGATGGCATCTGCACCCGTGCGCAGGCCGTGACCTTCCTGTGGCGCACCGCTGGAAGCCCCGCCTCTAAAACCAGCGCCATGCCCTTCACCGACGTTCCAGTGGGCAGCTACTACTACGATGCTGTGCTGTGGGCGGTAGAAAACGGCATCACCAAGGGCACCAGCGAGACCAGGTTCAGCCCGGATGACACCTGCACCCGCGCCCAGATCGTCGCGTTCCTGTGGCGCTCTGAAAAATCCCCGGCAGCGGGCAGCCGCAATCCGTTCGCGGATGTGAAGTCCACGGCCTACTACGCCGATGTGGTGCTGTGGGCGGTCAAGGAGGACATCACCAAAGGATCCACCAACACCACATTCAGCCCCGACGCGGATTGCACCAGAGCGCAGATCGTGACCTTCCTCTGGCGCTGCAAGAAGTGACCGGCTGACATACGGCCAAGCAGCAAAGCCGCTGACATGACCCCATAAGCGAACATCGGACAGCGCAGCGGACGGGGCGACCCCGATGCTGCGCTGTTCTCTTTTCGCTACAAGAAACAAATCAATGACATTTTGAGCTGCGCCGCTATCCCAGCGCGGCAAGGAGACAGCATTATGAAAAGAATCACAAGAATCATTCGTCCGATCATCTGTATGGCCGTCCTTCTCTTTGCCATGACCACGGCAGTCATGGGCTGCTATCAGAAAGAGACGGAGCCTATCGACATTCCCGGCAGAACACCTTCCGGCACATCTGCGCCTCAGCCATCAGCGACTCCCGCAGGCGAAGTTATCCCTTCGGTGGACAGGCAGGCAGAGTTGGCGGAAGCCAGAGCGAAGAATCCCGACACCGTAGCGTGGCTGTATATCCCCGGTGCGGAGGTGGACGACCCTGTGATGCAGGCGGAGGACAACGGCTATTACCTAAAGCTGGACGAAAACGGCGAGTACGCCATGTGGGGCTGCTATTATGCCCATTGTGAAAACGAAATCGGCGGCAGGGATAAGCTGGACAAAAACACCACTGTTTTCGGTCACTCCGCCAGCAACTGCGACCCGGACGGTGTGCGGTTCACCAAGCTCTACCGTTATATGGACGCAGACTTTGTAAAGGAGCATCCGTATATCTATCTCTCTGTGGATGGCGAGGATATGATTTTCCAGATCACCGCGCTATTCGTCACGGATATTGGCTTTGACTATATTGCGCCTGATCCCACGGGAGATGATCTGACCAGCTTCTTTGAGACGATTGCGCGGAAAAACTGGCTGGATTTTGACGGTGTGACCTTCTCCGAGGAAGATTCCGTCCTGACCCTTTCCACCTGCTGCCGGAAGTACGACAAGACCAACAGCGGCAATCAGCGGCTTGTGGTCATGGCGAAGCTGCTGCCAGAGGGCGCAGCGGCGCAGGACTTCACTGTGTCTCTTGTGGAGAATCCCGAAATGCCCTAAAAGAAATCAGAATACGACGATAATAGGACACCCATCCTTGCGGTACTGAAAAGCAGCGTATGGTATAGGGAAAACGGCGGCTGCTCTGTACGGGGCAGCCGTCGTTTTTGCTGTCCCAACATTTTTCAGATGAAAGGGACCTATGCGTATGACAGGAGAGCACAGGAGGTGCCGCTAATGCTGCGGCGACGAGCCGCGCCGGGAGCATAGCCGGGCGATACCCGGACACCGCAGGATACCTATGCCCTCCGACAGCCGCCGACAATTTCCATGCTGAACCGCACCAAAGCGCCCATGCAGGCTTTTATGCCTGTGTGGGCGCTTTTTGTCGTTCCCGGCACTTTTTCGCCGTGGGCTGCCGCTCCCCGCCGCCCTTCGTTCAGACCTTTTTACCCACTCGGATCTGAACGGAGGAACAAAATGTTTAATAGAAAAAGCATCTATGCGCTGAATAAGAAAGACCCCGATGCCATCGTTTATATGGACACCAATGAAGTCATCGTCCGCCTGACCCGCGAGGACTTTGCCAGCGAGGAAGAATTCCTGAAATGGAAAGCCCTGTCGGACGAGGACTATCACGCCTCCGAAAAGGAAACTCATGTCTATGCCAATCACACGCTTGCGCTGGATGAGCTATCCGAAGAAGCGGCCTCCATTCCTGCCGTGGATGTCTGCATGGAGCAGGCGCATGACCGGGCAGAGGCAATCCACCGCAGCGTCAGAAAGGTCACGCAGATTCGGAAGCACCTGACGGATACGCAGTTCCGCAGGGTGTGGATGTATTTCGTGGATGGGATGACGGTTGATGAGATTGGCGCAGCCGAGGGTGTCAGCCATCAGAATATTTCCAAGAGCATCGGCGCGGCGATGAAGAAAATGAAAAAACTTTTCCCTGATTGCTGAAAACAGGGTGCAAAAGTGACCCAAAATCGGCGATAGGTGAAGGGACATTCTCCACGAAGCCTTTCGTTGAACGTTGAAAACTGAATAGACCATGATGCAGGCACAAAACCCGCGTGATAGCGGCATAAGGTGCGCCGCCACGACGATGGCTTCAAGGAGGTGATTCCGGAAAAGCCATCCGAGCGATCTACGCAGCCTTAGACCCGATTCGGCAAATCGGGCGCGATGACAGCGCGGCGGATAATGAAACTTGCTCACGCCCTCCCACAGACTTGAGGGGGAACCCTGCGGTATGCGCCAGCTCTTTGAGGCAGCGGTATCGTGGAGTTATGACAGCCCTGCCAAGGGCGGCCTGCATCATGCCCACTATCCGGGGCGCGTGGCAAATAGGATGGATCTTCTCAAATGGACAAGCAGAGCGGCTGCGCCGGTATTCGCCATTATGTTATGTGGCTCCAATTCTACCCGCGCAGCCGCCTCTCAAAGTCAGATACCATGCGCTGACGGCCTTTCCGTCAGCGCATTCATGTGACCTTGAGGAAACCCACCAAACCGAGAAAGGAGATCGCCATGATGCAGCCAACGCCAAACGAATCCCACGTCCACACGGATGAACTGGTGGACATCCGGGAAGTATCTGTTGACAAAAATCTTCCCAAGGAAGAACGCATTGCCGCCTTTATCCGCCAGATCAAAAATCCCTACCGCTTCCGCTGCGGCGATTTCGTGGTAAACGCCTGCTTCGCCGGGAACGGCGTTACGTTGGAGGAATGTCTGCAAGGCATTTTGCGCTGAGCGACATCCTCGCTTTTTTCCGCAGAGAGTGCTATGATCGGTGTGGAAAAGGATGAAAACCAAATGGCCAGATAACCACTCTTTTCATGCGGGAGCAGTCCGGGAGAAAGGAGTGCTTTTTCATGCCCAAATACAAAGCCACCGCTTATATCCGCCTGTCCTACACCGACGATCATTCCAGTGAGAGCGACAGCGTTTCCAATCAGCGCAAGCTCATTGAAAACTTTGTGGAGCACAACCCGGATATTGAGGTCGTTTCCGAAAAGATCGACGATGGATACAGCGGCATCATCTTTGACCGCCCTGCGTTCAAGGAAATGATGCAGGATGTCACCGACGGCAACATCAACTGCGTCATCGTAAAAGACCTCTCCCGCTTAGGGCGCGAGTACATTGAAACTGGCCGGTATCTGCGCCGGGTATTCCCGGCCTATGGGGTGCGCTTCATTGCCATCACCGACAGCATCGACACCGCCCACGACAGCGGCGATGATCTGACCGTATCGGTCAAGAACATTATGAACGAAGCCTACTGCCGGGATATTTCCATCAAAACCCGTTCCTCTCTGGATGTGAAGCGGCGCAACGGCGATTTCGTCGGCGCTTTCCCGGTGTACGGCTACATGAAAGCCGAGGACAACAAGAATTTACTTGTCCCTGACCCCTACGCCGCCCGCGTTGTCTGCGACATCTTCCGTATGCGGCTGGAGGGCGCAAGCGCCTCCAAGATCGCATCGGAGCTGAACCGGCTTGGCATTCTCTCCCCGCTGGCATACAAGAAGAACAACGGCCTGCCCTATGCGAAAAAGGGCTATGCGGACAAGGCTGACTGCAAATGGTCGGCTACCACCATCATCCGCATCTTGCAGGATGAAACCTACACCGGAACGCTGGTGCAGGGCAAACAGGGTACGCCGCATTACAAGATCAAGCAGATGGAGCAGCGCCCCGCCTCCGAGTGGGTGCGCGTCCCAGATGCCCACGAAGCGCTGATCGCCCGTCAGGATTTTGAGCTGGTGCAGCGCATTAAGGGACTGGATACCCGGACGTCTCCCAACGAGGACACGGTGTACCTGTTCTCCGGTATTCTGATCTGCGGGTGCTGCGGAAGCCGCATGACCCGCAAGACCAACCGCGCAAACGGCAAGGAGTACCACTACTATTATTGTCCCACCGGCAAGAAAAAGGGCTGCACTCATCCAGTCATGCTGAAAGAAAGCAGCCTGATCAACTGTGTGCGGGACAGCCTGAAAGCCTATATCGGCAACATCGCTTCGCTGGAGGCGCTGCTTTCGGGCATTGACCAGTCCAGCATCAATCAGGCACTTGCCAAGGAATACAGCGACCACATCACCGACAATGAGCGCCGGTTGGAGCAGGTGCTGGAGTTCAAGGCACGGCTTTATGAGAGCCTTGTTGGTGGAATGCTCACCAAGGAGGAATACGCCTCCTATAAGGCCAAGTACACCAAACAGGCCGAGGGCATTCGGGAAAGCGTCCGCATTCTCAAAGAGAAACTCTCGGAGGTGCTGGAAAACCGGAGTGAGCGCAATCGCTGGATTTCGCAGTTTACGCAGTTCTCCACGCTGGAAACCTTAGACCGCAGGGCGCTCATTCACATGGTACAGAGCATCCGCGTCCGTGGCAAAAAGGAACTGGATATTACCTTTACCCATGAGGACGAATATAAAAAGGCGTTGCAGCTTCTGGCGCTGGCTGCGCAGCAGAAAGATTACGAACAGAGAAAGGTGGGATGAGCATGGCAAGAAAAAGCAGAAAAGAAACGGCTGCGGTGGCCGTGCAGGAGGCCGACGCCGCTTGCCGCGCCGCGATCTATGTCCGCCTTTCGGTGGAGGATACCCACACGCACAGCGTATCCATTGAAACCCAGCAGATGATTATTGCCCGCTATCTGGAGCAGTACCCGGAGATCAGCGTGTACGATACCTATATCGACAACGGCGCGACCGGGACAAACTTCCACCGTCCGGGCTTTCAGCAGATGCTATCAGATATTGAGGCCGGTCATGTAAACTGCGTCATTGTCAAAGACCTTTCCCGTTTGGGACGAAACACCATCGACACCGGCTACTACATTGAGCAGTATTTCCGTATCCGCAGCGTCCGCTTCATTGCGGTCAATGAAAACTTCGACACCGCCGCCCCGGAGGACGCTCATTCCGGTATCATCATTCCGCTGCGGAACATGATAAACGAAGCCTACGCTTTGGACATCGGGCGAAAGATCAGGGCGCAGCAGCGGCAGGCCATGAAGGACGGAAAGTTCATCGGTGCGCGTACTCCCTACGGCTATCTGAAAGCCGAGGACGATTGCCACCAGCTTATCATCGACCCCGTTGCCGCCGTCGTGGTGCAGCGGATGTTCCGCTGGGCTTCCGAGGGCGCTGGCCTGAATACCATTGCCGTGCGGCTGAACGAAGCAGGCGTTCTTACCCCCAGCCACTACAAGAAGATGCAGGGCAAGATCACTCATGAGAATTTGCTCGGCAGCGGCAAGTGGCAAACCCGAACGGTCGGCGTCATTCTCCGCTCCGAGGTCTACACCGGAGATCTCGTTCAGGGGCAGACCAAAACCGTGGATCACCGGCAGGTCAAGGCCGATGCCGAGGAATGGACGGTGGTGCGGGACACCCATGAGGCCATCATCAGCCGGGAACAGTTCGCGGCGGTGCAAGCAATCCTCGACCAGACTGCCAGCCGCGCCAAGGCACGGGAGGTCAAAGCCTACACGCCGAATTTGCTCAAAGGCAAGGTGTTTTGCGCCCATTGCGGCGGCAGCCTGCATCGGCAGAGAAATATCCGCAAGAAGTCCGACGATGTGTATCTCTATTACTGTCTGAGCAGGAGCCGAACCAGTAAAGACGCCTGTCCCGGCGTGACCATCCGCGAGGATGCGCTGCTGGATATGCTGGCAGATATGCTTCAGGATGCGCTTGATACGGCGCTGGGACAATATACCCTCTCCCTTGCAGAGCTGCCCCGACAGGCCGATGACCGCACCGCGCTGCGGGAGAAAATCACCGGCCGAAAGCAGGAAATCCAGCGGCTGCGCGGCATCGTGCGGAGCTTGTATGAAAACCTCGTCCAAGGTGTTCTCACCAAGGATGAATACTTTGACTACAAGGAGAAGTACGAAAACCGCATTGCCGACCTCGCCGTGGAAATAGAGCAGTTGGAGGACGGCCTGCGAACGATGGATGCCCAAACCAAGCAGCACCGTTCGCTGGAGCAGGATGCCGCGCAAATCAAGACCGACCGGGCGCTGACCGGCGCTCTCATCGAGCGGCTGATCGACCGTATTGAGGTATCCCACGACAAGCAGATCACAGTGCGCTATCGCTTCCAGAGCGAGTTTGAAACCTATGCGGAGGTGCTGGAACAATGCAGAAATATGTGATCGCCCTCTACATCCGCCTCTCCATCGAGGACTACAAGTACGATAGCCTGAGCATTGAAAATCAGAGCCTTGCTCTCCATGAATATGCGGCTTCCATGCCCGAAGCCCTGAACGCGGAGATCACGGAGTTCATCGACAATGGGTACAGCGGCACAAATTTTGAGCGTCCGCAGGTACAGAAGCTCATTGAGCTGGTGCGGGCCAATCAAATCGACTGCATCATCGTCAAGGATTTTTCCCGCTTCGGGCGAAACAGCATTGAAACCGGCTATTTCATCGAGCGCGTGTTCCCGCTGTTCCATACCCGCTTCATTTCCATCAGCGACGATTTTGACAGCAGCAAATTCAAGGGCGACACCGGCGGCATGGACGTGGCGTTCAAGTACCTCATCAGCGAGTATTACAGCCGCGATATGTCCATCAAAACCAAGAGCGCCAAGTACGCCAAGATGCAGCGCGGCGAGTATCAGAGCAAAATCTGTCCCTACGGCTACCGCAAAAGCGCCGATGGCAGAATGGAGCCTGACCCGGAGGCTGCTGCCGTTGTGCAGCTCATCTTCCAGCTTGCCGCCGAGGGCATCAACGCCACCGCCATCACACGGGAGCTGTTCCACAGAAGCATCCCTACCCCCGGCCAGTACAAAGCGGCGCACGGCAATTATTCCCACGATATTTCCCGCTGTCACGGGATTTGGAGTGCATCCACCATTCTCCGCATTTTGGAGGACGAACGCTACACCGGCGTGTATGTGATCGGAAAGCGGGCGGTTCTCGAAGTAGGCGGCACCAGAAGCCGCCTGAAGGATAGAGAATCGTGGTATATCATCCCCGACCATCACCCGGCCATCGTTGAGAAAGCCGTGTTTGATACCGTGCAGGCCAGCCAGCTCCGCTTTTCCCAGCCCAACAAAAAGAAGCGGGACTACCCGCTGAAGGGCAAAGCCTTCTGTGGCTGCTGCGGTCATGCGCTGTCCCGCACCATGCAGAAAACCTCGTATTATTACTGCCGCCATTCCGAAGCGGACAAAGAAAGCCGCTGCCACAAAATGCGTCTGAACGCCGCGGAGCTGGAACAGACAGTGTTCCTGACGCTGAAAAAGCAGATGGAAGCCGCCGCACCGCTTGCCCCGGATGGTACGCTTCGGGTAGGTGCTTCCGTACCGGAACGCACCGAATATGAGCAGCAGATCGAGACGCTTCAAGACGGCAAGCGCACTTTGTATGAACGCTATCTTATGGGTGAGATCGACCTGAACACCTACAAGGCAGAAAAGGCCGCGTGTGACGAGCTGCTACTGAAAACAAAAAACGCCTATGCCGCAGTATTGGCACAGGCGAAGCAGAAGCAGGACGAACAGGCACGGCAGGACAGCCGAAAGGAAGCGTCCAAGGCGATTTTTGATGCGGACGCACTGACCACCGAGCTGGCCGAGCTGCTGATCGACCGGGTGCTGGTGTACCCCGATAAGCGCATTGAGATTGCATATAAAATCCAAGACATTTTCGCTTGAGGTGGCAGACATGAAAATCGCTTTCTATTGCAGAGTGGACGGACAGGGCTTCGGCTTTGTCCTCCCCGATGAAGCTGACAAGCTCCGCGAGTTTTTCGCCGAGCATCAGGATAAGCCTGTGCTTGAAAACCCATCAAGCGCAAGCTAAAAATTTTTGTCGTGTGCTTGACATACGGGTGTCGGAGATCATGAAAGCGGATATGCTCCAGTCCCGCGTCCTTGAGGATTTTCT
>OMGW01000664.1_pt1 | contig 12596 bp, 10 predicted proteins | sample 1646131 | NCBI WGS metagenome assembly OMGW01 (sample SAMN05578588, study PRJEB25193) | human gut metagenome | biome: Human Microbiome; feature: human-associated habitat; material: feces | host: Homo sapiens | place: USA:Birmingham
TATAAAGTTCTGAAAACTGGCTCAGCGGGGAGAAAAGACTTTTTCGACACGCTGAAGAGAGTCCGTAAGGACTCTCTTTTTGATTTCCGATTGCCAGCCTTACAGCCCAATTATACGGGTCACCGTCCGGCCTGTCAACAAACCTGCTTACAGGTCCAGTGCCGTGAGGTCCGCGAAGGTCTCCCGGCGGACCGCCTCGTAAGTACGGTCCGGGGTCAGCATCACCACGGCAGGGCGGGGCAGACGGTTATAGTTGGAGGCCATGGAGTAATTGTAAGCACCGGTGGTGCACACCGCCAGAATGTCCCCCCGGCAGGTGTCTCCCGGCAGCTCCACGCCGGGCTGGATGATGTCCCCGCTCTCGCAGCAGCGGCCCACCACATCGAACCGCTCCATCGAACCGGACTTATGGGCGTGATAGACGGTGTAGCGGGACTGGTAGAGCGCGTAGCGGGGGTTGTCCGTCATGCCGCCGTCCACCGCCGCGTACTGCTTATAGCCAGGAATGCGCTTCACGGAGCCCACGGTGTACAGCGTCATGCCCGCGTCCGCCACAATGCTGCGGCCCGGTTCCATCAGGAACCGGGGCATGGGCAGGCCCAGCCGTTCCGTTTTCTCCTTCAGATAGGCCGCCAGCTCCGCCAGACGGGCGGGAATGTCAATGGCCTCATCCTCCTGCGTGTAACGAACGCCGTAACCGCCGCCAAGGTTCAGGTCCGAAAGCGTCACGCCGGTCTCGTCCCTGATCTGCGCCAGAAATGGCACCATAATATCCAGCGTTCGCTGGTACACATTCTCTCCGAACACCTGCGAGCCTACATGGCAGTGCAGGCCCCGGAGGTCCAGATGGGGCAGCGTCAGAGCCAGCTTCACCAGTTCCATGGCCTGTCCGGTCTCCACCGCCGCGCCGAATTTGGAGTCCACCTTTCCGGTGCTGACGGCCTCGTAGGTATGGGGGTCAATGCCCGGCGTTACCCGCAGAAGGATTTTCTGGGTGACGTTGGCCTCTGCCGCCGTCTTTTCCAGCGCTAAAAGCTCCTCCCGGTTGTCCGCCACAAAAAAGCCGATGCCCTGACTGACGCCATAGGCAAGATCCGCATCGGTCTTGCAGTTGCCGTGGAAATAGATCCGCTCCGCCGGGAAGCCGGCGCTGAGAGCGGTGTACAGTTCCCCGGAGGATACCACGTCCACGCCCATGCCTTCCTCCGCCATGATGCGGTACATCTGCTTAAAGGACGCCGCCTTGCTGGCGTACAGTGGCAGAGAGCCGGGGCCGAAATGGTCACGGAACGCCTGCAGATACATCCGGCAGTTGGCCCGGATGCGCGCCTCGTCCATCAGGTAGAGGGGGGTGCCATACTCCTTGGCCAGTTGGGTCACGTCATATCTGGCGAAGGTCAGGACTCCCTCCGGCGTCCGATCGATGTTGTTGGAAAGCATTTGGACTCCTCCTTAGTGGGAAACCGGCGTTGCCCGGCAGTCCACATTTTTATGGTTTAAATAGTAACACATTTTTTCTTGATAAGGAAGCGGCCTTCTGTTCAATTTTTGACAGATTTTGGCCGGCTTTTCCGTGATTTTACCGCTTATGCGGCTCATTTTTTCCACAAAGCCTTAGTGGGGGACATTTCTGCCGTGTTTGTCTTTTCCACGCGGAATACGTTGGATAGTGCTTCAGCACTTTAGGCTATTCCTCGATTCCGTGCAAAAACCAAGGCCGCCCATAGGACGGCCTTGGTTTTCTGTATATGCGTTAATCCATGGGAGCGCCGCACTTGGGACAGAACTTGCTGTCAGACTCCGCACCGCACACCGGGCAAATCTTCATGCCCGGCTCCGCCGCAGATACTTCACTGTGCTCCACCTTGATGGCGTTCTTCTGCTCCTCCAGCTCCGCGATGCGGGCCTTGGAAGCGGCAACGGCATCCGCCAGTTCCTGAACGCCCTCGGGCAGTTCTCCCTCATACTCGTTGATGAACCACTCACCGATCAGGCGGCAGTTCTTCTCGATCTCCCGCTGCTCACCGGCGATGGCCACGGAGATCTTGGTCTTTTCCGTGGTCTCCCGGGCCTTATCCGCGGCGACAGCCGCCATGTCCTTGGCCTTGTCAGCCGCCACAGCGGCCACATCCTTCGCCTTACGGCCCAATTCCTCAAAAAACGCCATCGTAAACGCTCCTTTCACGGCCGGTCTATCCAGCCGAATGATTCATGGCCTTAGTATACTTCCCTTTTTTCAAAAACGCAACAGCGTTCACACATTGTTTTCAATCCAACTCCGGGAGCGCTCCACCGCCCGATGCCAGCGGGCCAGATCCGCCAGACACGCTTCCTCCTCCCGCTGGGGACGGAACACGCACTGGCTTCGGCGCAGAGCTGCCAACTCGTCAAAGCCGTTCCACACGCCAACGGCCAGTCCCGCCAGCGCCGCCGCGCCGAAGGCGGTGGTCTCCACCTGAGCGGGCCGGTCCACCGGCAGCCGCAGCAGATCCGCTTGGATCTGCATGAGAATATCGCTGACGGACGCGCCGCCGTCCACCCGCAGTTCCGTCAAGGGACAGGGGGCATCGGCATTCATCACCCGCACCAGATCGGCGGTCTGATAGGCGATGCACTCCAGCACTGCCCGGGCGATATGGGCCTTGGTGCTGCCCCGTGTCAGGCCTACGATGGCGCCCCGGGCGTACATATCCCAATAGGGCGCGCCCAGACCGGTAAAGGCAGGCACCACCACAACGCCGCTGCTGTCCGGCACGCTCTCCGCCAGCCGATCACACTCCGGGGCGCTCTGGATCAGCCCCAGCTCGTCCCGGAGCCACTGGATGGTGCTGCCTGCGTTGAACACGCTGCCCTCCAAGGCGTAGACGGTTTTCCCCGCCACCTGCCAGCCCACGCTGGTCACAAGGCCGCTGCGGGACCGCACCGGCGTGCCGCCCACGTTCATCAGGGTGAAGCATCCGGTCCCGTAGGTGTTCTTCGCCTGACCGGGAGTAAAGCAGGCCTGTCCGAACAGGGCGGACTGCTGATCGCCCGCGCTGCCGCACACCGGGATGCCCGCCAGATCCTCCAATCCCGGCAAGCCGGAAGCCAGATGGCCGTAGACCTCGCTGTTGGACTTCGGCTCCGGCAGCAGGTCCATGGGGATGTCCAGCGCGGCACAGAGCGCCGGGTCCCATTGCAGGGTATGGATATTGAACAGCATGGTACGGCTGGCGTTGGAATAGTCCGTCACATGGGCCTTCCCGCCGGTCAGGTTCCAGATAAGCCAGCTGTCCACTGTCCCGGCGCACAGTTCTCCCCGCTCCGCCCGCTGGCGGACGCCGGGAATGTTGTCCATGATCCACTTCAGCTTCGTACCGGAAAAATAGGCGTCGATCAGCAAGCCGGTCTTTTCCGTCACCGTTTCTCCAAGGCCGTCGGCCTTCAGCCGGTCGCAGATCTCCGCCGTACGGCGGCACTGCCACACAATGGCATTGTACACCGGCTGTCCTGTCCGGCGGTCCCACAGGATCGCCGTCTCCCGCTGGTTGGTGATACCGACGCCGGCAATGGCCTTGGGGTCGATATGGGCGGCGTCCACCGCCTCAGACAGCGCCCGGACCGTGGTGGCCCAGATCTCCATGGGATCGTGCTCCACCCATCCCGGCTGAGGGAAGATCTGCCGGAAGGGATATTGGGCCTTTGATACGATCTCTCCCCGGCTGTTGAACAGAATGGCCCGCGAGGTGGTGGTCCCTTGATCCAGTGCAGCGATATAGGTCTCCATTGGGTTTCCTCCTCTGGTAATTTTCAAAAAAGCGTGTTACACTATGATAAACCGCATTTTATCATACACAGGAGGAAATTTCCATGGTGAAACGTGAATTTACCTTTCCGTCCGCCGACGGCAAAACCGCCATTCACGCCGTGGAGTGGCTGCCGGAGGGCGCGCCCCGGGCTGTCCTGCAAATCGCCCACGGCGTTTCGGAATATGTGCTGCGGTACGAGGACTTCGCCAGGTATCTGACGGAGCGGGGCTTTGCCGTGGTGGGCAACGACCATTTAGGCCACGGCCTGTCGGTCTCTGACGGTGCGCCCCGGCTGTACTTCGGTCCCAAGGGCAGCTGGAACTGGGTGGTGGAGGACATGGAGCAGCTCCGGAAGCTGACCCACCGGCAATTCCCCAACCTGCCCTATTTCCTGCTGGGGCACTCCATGGGTTCCTTCCTGACCCGGACTTATCTCATCCGCTATCCCGGCACGGTGGACGGTGCTATTATCATGGGCACCGGCTACATGAGCGCCGCATCCACGGCGGCCAGTCTGGCCGTCATCAACGCCGAATGTCTGCGAAATGGCGAATCCAGGCCCAGCGCCGTGGCCACAAAAGCCTCCTTCGGCATTTACAACCGCCGCTTCGCCCCCAACCGCACAAGCATGGATTGGCTGTCCCTGAACCCGGACAACGTGGACGCTTACCTGAAGGACCCGCTGTGTCAGGGCAACGCCTCGGCGGGGCTGTTCCGGGAGATGCTCTCCGGTATTCGCTTTGTCTGCAAGGAGGACAACATCCGCAAAATGAACCACCATACCCCCATCCTCTTCATCTCCGGGGCCATGGATATGGTGGGCGACTGCTCCAAGGGCGTGGAGCGGGCCGCTGCCGCGTTCCAGCGGGCCGGGATGCGGGACGTGACGGTGAAGCTCTACCCGGAGCTGCGCCACGAGGTCTTGAAGGAAGATTGCCGGGAGCAGGTCTACGATGACATCGACCGCTGGCTGGAGGGTAAGCTGGCGGGCGTCCGCTGAGGCGCTTCCCTTTCTGTTTTACAAACCGGACTGCTTTTTGCAGTCCGGTTTTTCATCTTCCTCTTGACATTATCGATATTCGATAGTATGCTGTAAGCAGAAATATCGAATATCGATAGTAGGGAGGCAGGACTGTGGCCCGGGAGAAATTTCAAACACTGACGGAGCAGATGTTCTATGTGCTGCTGACCCTCCGGGAGGAATGCTGCGGCACCGACGTGATGGCCCGCATCTCCAATCTCACCCAGGGCCGGGTGACGGTAGGCCCCGGCACCCTCTACAACCTGCTGGACAGCTTTCAGGCTGCGGGCTGGATCATGGAAACGAAAACCGAGGGCCGCAGGCGGAGCTATCTCATCACCCCCGCCGGGGAACAGGCCTTGGCCGAGGAATACCAGCGGCTGCAAGTTCTATCGGAGGATTACCGCAGCTACATGGGCCGGAGAGGAGAGATCGAATCATGAAGCTTTTTGACAGACAGAAAAAACAGGAGATCAATCTCTACGCTTACTATGACCACGCCGGGATCGTCCGCCATCTGGAGGACATGGCCCATCAGGGCTGGCAGCTGGAAAAGGCCGGGTCCGTGTTCTGGACCTACCGGCGGTGCAAGCCGACGGAGGCTCACTACGCCGTGGTGTACTTCCCCAAGGCCAGTCAGTTTGACCCGGAGCCGCCGGCGGAGCAGCGGGAGTTCTGGGAGCTGTGCAAAGCTACCGGCTGGGAGCTGGTGACCAACCGCTATCAGATGCAGATCTTCCGCAATCCCGCGCCGGACGCCATCCCTATTGAGACGGACCCTGTGGTACAGGTGGAAAATGTCCGCGCCGCCATGAAGAAGGGCTCCGTCCGGGGCGACTGGTGGCTGCTGGCCGGTTCCCTGCTTCAGCTCTGGCTGCAATTCCGCTCTGCCTACACCATCCGGGATCTGCTGCTAAGCACTTTTACCCTGTCGGCTATTCTCATCTGGCTAATGCTGGGCATCAAGGCCGTCGTGGAGCTGATCGGCTACTACCGCTGGTGCCGAAAGGCCCGGACCGCCGCCGAGGAAGAAGGCGTTCTGCTCTCGCCCCGGACCCGTAAATGGTGGCAGATTTTGCAGATCCTTGGTCTCCTCGTTATTTTCACCGTTGACCTGCCGCTCCTACTGCTGGGTCCTTCCCTCAGTCCGTCCACCCGTGTGGTCATTTTGGTCAGCTTTTTCTGCTACGCAGTACTGCTACTGATCATCTACGGCAGCCGGCAGCTTATGAAGAAAAAAGGCTTCTCCGCCGAAGCCAATATGGGGTTTAACATCCTGATCGCCGTGATCGGCTCCCTTGTCCTTATGGGCGGCCTTGTCTGGACGGGCTTTCGCATTGCCAAGGCCCCCTTGCTCCAGGGCCATATCAACGCGGAAACCCGCACCTCTCCCGCCTACCCTGCCGGTGACACGGAGCACACCTACACCGTCTACCACGATCCCCTGCCCCTGACGGTTGAAGATCTGGTGGGGGAAACCGCCTATACGGACTATTCCTGCTGCCGGGCCGTTGAAGGCACACCGCTGATGACGGCATACAAATACCGGCAGGAGGTTCCCTATGTGTTCGACATCGTTTCCGAGGAGGACGGCCCGGAATTGCTCTATGAGATCTATGAGGTGAAATTGGACTGTCTCTACGAGCCGGTGAAGCAGTCTTTCTTCAAGGACAAAACATTCAGTGTCCCCGGCAAATTCAAATTTACGGTTTCCCAAAACTGGACACCGGTGGACGCCGCCCCCTGGGGCGCTTTGGACGCTTACCGGTTCATCCGGGAGGACAACACGCCCATCGGGAATTACCTGCTCTGCTACGCCGACCGCTTCGTGGAGATCCGGTTTGACCCCTGGTATGACGGAGCCGCGCCCACTGAAAAGCAAATGGCGCTGGTGGGAACGGTATTGGGCAGCGGGCCGCTGTCCTGACGAAAGTTCCATACAAAAAGCCACTACCCGGAGCGATCTGCTCCGGGTAGTGGTTTTCGTTACACTTATTGATTGTCCAGCTTTTCCAGGGCGGATTTGGCGGCCATCTGCTCCGATTCCTTCTTGCTGTGGCCGCTGCCCTCGCCGATGGCAGCGCCGTTGAGCTGCACCTCAGTGACGAAGGTCTTGGCGTGGTCAGGGCCTTCCTCCCGCACCATGCAGTAGGTCAGCTCCTGACCGGCCTTCCGCTGGATGTGCTCCTGGAGCAGGGTCTTGTAGTCCCGGCGGCGCTCCTCCACCACCTCTTCCCGCTCCACGTCCAGCAGAACGCGGTGGATCAGCTCCGACGCGGCGGTAATGCCGCCGTCCAGATACACGGCGGCGAACACAGCCTCGGTTGCATCCGCCAGAATGGAGGCCCGATGGCGGCCGCCGCCGGCCTCCTCACCCTTGCCCAGCTTCAGATAGCTGCCCAAATTCAGCTTCTGGGCCACCTCGTGAAGGCTCTGCTCGCACACCAGCGCTGCCCGGATCCGGGTCAGATCCCCCTCCGGCAGGTCCGGGTGCCGGGCGAAGAGATACTCCGCCGTCACAAAGCCCAGCACGCTGTCGCCCAAAAACTCCAGCCGTTCGTTGCTGCCAAGCCCCTGGGAGCGATGCTCATTCGCGTAGGAGCTGTGATTCAGCGCCTCCCGCAGCAGTTCTTGGTTCCGGAAGGTATAATTTAATTTTTTCTCCAGTTCCTGCATCCCTGTTCACCTCATAAGGAAGCCCCGCGCATGGCGGGGCCACTCTTTTTTACTTCAGCTTGGAAGCGACAAAATTCACCGCGTCGCCCACGGTCTTGAGTCCGGCCAGCTCGTCCTCGTTGGCCTCACCCATATCAAATTCCTCTTCCATGGCCATGACCAGCTCCACCAGGTCCACGGAATCAGCGCCCAGATCCTCCTCGAAAGAAGTATCCATGGTCACCTCCGCAGGCTCCATTGCAAACTGCTCGGACACCAGATCCCGCATGGTCTGAAAGATTTCATCAACTGACATACCAAATTCACCCCTATGAAACATTTCAAAATTCATTTGCTTCTTAGCATGAAGCAATCATACGGCAATCCCATAGCCCTGTCAAGAGGGCAACCCTCTTTTATCCGTTCTTTTCCACCTTCATCACGTCGATGTGGGCCTCCACGTCCGCGATGATCCCGCTCTGGGCGTATTCCACCGCCCGGAACACGGCGTTGCGGATGGCCCGGGCATCAGAGGAGCCGTGGGCCTTCAGCACAGGCTTGCTGATGCCAAGGAAGGGCGTACCGCCCACCTCACTGGGGTCCAGCAGCTTTTTCACATCGCCCAAGCTATCCTTGACCAGCAGGGCGCCCAGTTTGCTCTTCGTGCTGGATAAAAACGCCTTCTTCATCTCACCCAGCAGCAGCTTGGCAGCACCCTCCACGGTTTTCAGCAGGATATTGCCGGAATAGCCGTCCGCCACGATGACGTCGGCCCCGCCCAGCAGGGCGGTGTTGGCCTCGATGTTGCCGATGAAGTTCAACCGGCCCTCCCGGCCCGCCTCCTCCAACAGGGCGTAGGTCTCATGGCGGAGGGTATCGCCCTTGGACGGCTCGGCACCGATGTTCAGCAGGCCCACCCGGGGCTTCTCCACCCCCATGAGCCGCTGGGCGTAAAAATTGCCCAGATACGCGAATTGCAGCAGGTACTCCGGGGTACAGTCGGCGTTGGCGCCGCAGTCGCAGAGGATGGCGTGGCCCGTAGCGGTGGGGAGTACAGGCCCCATGGCCGCCCGGCGAACACCCCGGATCCGCTTCACCAGCAGGGTGGCCCCTGCCAGCAGGGCGCCAGTGGACCCGGCGGAAATGAAGGCGTCGCCCTCGCCGTTTTTCAGCATGGTCAATCCCACCGTCAGGGAGGAATCCTTCTTGCGCTTGAAGGCGGTGGCGGGATCGTCGCACATTTCCACCACTCCCGTAGCGTTCACGATCTCCACGCCCTCCGGCAGGGGGCCGGTCAGGCAGGCCCGGATGGCCTCCTCACGGCCCACCAGCACGATGTCCGCGCCGCACTGGGCGTGGGCCTCCAAAGCGCCCTCCACAATGGCCTGGGGGGCATTGTCGCCGCCCATGGCGTCTAAAATGATCTTCATTGGCAGTTTCCTCCTTTCAGGGGAACAAGCTCCGGCCGATCACAGCCGGAGCGGGGTTTTCTCTCTGCTGGCTGGCGGTGGCGAAGTGAATTCGCCCTCACCAAGGTTTCGCTGTGCGAAACACTTGTACGCCGCTGATGCGGCGGGCTCGCGCTGCTCGCCAAGGGCAAGCAGCTCAGGCCAGAATGTCCGCCTTTTTCTCCTCCAGGATGGCAAGCGCCCGCTGGGAGATCTCGGCGTTTTTATTTCTCTTGCCCTTGACGAAGTGGTCAAGAGGCGGGATGATGCCGAAGTTGATATTCATAGGCTGGAACTGGGTCACAGACTCGTTGGAAATGTACAGCGCCAACGCGCCGATGGCCATTTCCCGTGGGAAGTCCACCGGGGACTGTCCCTTCAGGCGGCGGGCCGTTTCAATACCCACCAGAAAGCCGCTGGCGGCGGACTCCACATATCCCTCCACACCGGTCATCTGCCCGGCAAATGCGATGCGGGGTTCCTTTTTCAGCCGATAGTACCGGTCCAGCAGCCGGGGAGAATCCAGGAAGGTATTCCGGTGCATGACGCCGTACCGCAGAAATTCCGCATTGTGCAGGGCGGGGATCATGGAAAACACCCGCCGCTGCTCCGGGAATTTCAGATGGGTCTGGAAGCCCACCAGATTGTAAACGGTGCCCTCGGCATTGTCCCGGCGGAGCTGCACCACGGCGTAGGGCCACCGGCCTGTCCGGGGATCGTCCAGTCCCCGGGATTTCAGGGGGCCGTACAGCAGCGTGTCATGGCCCCGACGAGCCATGACCTCCACCGGCATACAGCCCTCGAACACCATGCTGTCCTCAAAGCCGTGGACATCCGCCTCCTGGGCGGTGGTCAATTCCTTCCAGAAGGCGTCATATTCCTCCTGATTCATGGGGCAGTTTACATAATCGTCCGTGCCCTTATCATACCGGGAACCCATCCAGGCGTGTTCCATATCCACGCTCTCAGCAGACACCAGCGGCGCCGCCGCATCAAAGAAGTGGAGGTCGCTGTGCTCCCCCAGCAGCCCTTGCAGCGTTTCCGCCAGCGCGTCGGAGGTCAGGGGGCCGGAGGCGATGATGACCTCCCCCTCCGGGATCTCCGTCACCTCGCCGGGGATCACGGTGATGTTGGGATGGCTGCGGACCTTCTCCGTCACCAGCCTGGCAAAGCCGTGGCGGTCCACTGCCAGTGCGCCGCCGGCCTCCACCCGGGTGGCATCGGCGCATTGCAGGATCAGGCTGTCCAGCCGCCGCAGTTCCTCCTTTAAAAGGCCCACGGCGTTTTCCAGACCCGCGCCCCGGAGGGAGTTGGAGCAGCACAGCTCCGCGAAGTATTCCGTTGTGTGGGCTGGGGTCATTTTCTCCGGCTTCATCTCGTGAAGCTCTACATGGATCCCCCGCTGGGCCAGCTGCCAGGCGCACTCGCTGCCGGCAAGGCCCGCGCCGATGACTGTTACGTTCATGCTCAAAATCCTTTATCTCCGGGCCGGAACGGGGTCATTCCTCCGTTGTTTCGGCCTTTTTCGTTGTCTTTTTAGTAGTAGTTTTTTTCGTCGTGGTCTTGGCCGCTGTTTTCTTCACCGCAGCCTTTTTAGCGGCGGGTTTCTTTTCCGCGTCGCCGTCCTCCGCCTTTTTCGCGGTCTTTTTCACGGTGGTTTTCTTTGCGGCGGTCTTGGTTGCGGGCTTTTTGGCAACGGTCTTCTTGGCGGGCTTTTCCTCAGCAGGCGCGTCGCTCTCGCCGGGGGCCTCCTCCGCGTTGGCGGATGCCTCCACCTGCTTCTTAGGATAGCCCCGCTTGTCCTCCGGCAGGAAGTTTGCGCACTCCGGATTGATGCAGTAGGGTCGCTTGTAGCCCTTGCCTGCCCGCTTGAACATGGTCTTGCCGCAGACAGGACAATCATCCTTCACCGGCACGTCCCACGTCATGAAATCGCAGGTCGCGCCGCCGGCTACCCGGTTGTTGGTGTGCTCGCAGCAGTAGTAGGTGTACTGCTTGCCGGATTTCCGGCTGGTGCCGGTGCGCTTGAACAGCCGCCCGCCGCACTTGGGGCAGCGGCCCGGCATCTCCACCACCAGAGGCATGGTGAAATTGCACTCCGGGAAGCCGGGGCAGGCCAAAAACCGCCCGAACCGGCCGGACTTCACCACCAGATTCCGCCCACAGACGGGGCAGATCTCCTCGGAGACCTCGTCAGGCACCTTGATATAGACGCCCTCCAGATCCTTCTCCGCCTTTTTGAGATTTTCCTCAAAATCGCCGTAGAAATCCCGGAGCACGGACTTCCAGTTCACCGTGCCCTCTTCCACATCGTCCAGCTTTTTCTCCATGTTGGCGGTGAATTTCAGGTCGGCGATGTCACTGAAGCGCTCCTCCATCAGCTGCGTGACGACCCGGCCCAAATTGGTAATGTGGAGGTACTTGCCCTCCTTCACCACATATTCACGGTCCAGAATGGTGGACACCGTGGGGGCGTAGGTAGAGGGACGGCCGATACCCTGCTCCTCCATAGCCCGGATCAGCGTGGCGTCGGTATAGTGGGCCGGAGGCTGGGTGAAGTGCTGGTCCCGGCCAAAGCTCTTGAGGTCCAGCGTCTCCCCTTCCGTCAGCGGCGGCAGGGTGGGTTCCTTTTCCTCCTTGTCGTCGTCCTTGCCCTCCTCGTACACGGCTGTGTAGCCGGAGAATTTCAGGCTGGAGGAGCTGGTACGGAAGCTGTGTCCCGCGGCGTCGATCTCCACGGAGACACTGTCATACACTGCGTTGGCCATCTGGCAGGCAACAAAGCGACTCCACACCAGTCGGTACAGCCGGTACTGCTCGCCGGTGAGGTCCTTTTTCAGCATCTCCGGCGTCCAGTTCACGTTGCTGGGTCGGATGGCCTCGTGGGCATCCTGGGCGCTGGCCTTGGCCTTATAGTGGTTGGCTCCCTTGGCGGGATAGTACTGCTGACCATAGCGGCCCACGATAAACTCCTTAGCGGCGGCAATGGCCTCTTCGCTGATGCGGAGAGAGTCGGTACGCATATAGGTGATCAGACCCACGGTGCCCTCGCCCTCAATATCCACGCCCTCGTAAAGCTGCTGGGCAATGGCCATGGTGCGGCGTGGGGTCATGGACAGCTTGCGGCTGGCCTCCTGCTGCATGGTGGAGGTGGTAAAGGGGGGAGAGGGAGAACGGTTCTTATCCGTCCGCTTCACGGACTTGACGGTAAAGACAGCATTCTTCGTCTCCTCTACCACGGCTTCCACCTCAGCGGCGGATTTCAGCTCTGCCTTCTTGCCGTTCTTCCCGTGATACCGGGCGGAGAAGGGCAGCTTTTTCACGTCATTGCCGGTGAGGTTGGCGTCCAGCGTCCAGTATTCCTCCGGCTTGAAATTCTCGATCTCCCGCTCCCGGTCATCCACCATTCGGGTGGCAACAGACTGGACCCGTCCTGCGGACAGGCCCCGCTTGATCTTCTTCCACAGCAGGGGACTGAGCTGATAGCCCACCAGCCGGTCCAGAATACGCCGGGCCTGCTGGGCATCCACCAGATTCTGGTCGATGTCCCGGGGATTTTCAATGCTCTGGCGGACCACGTTCTTCGTGATCTCATTGAAGGTGACCCGCTTTGTTTTCTTGTCCGGCAGATCCAGCAGGCTCTTGAGGTGCCAGCTGAGATCGGAAGAGCGTCGTGTAGGGAAA
>OMGW01000680.1_pt1 | contig 12392 bp, 10 predicted proteins | sample 1646131 | NCBI WGS metagenome assembly OMGW01 (sample SAMN05578588, study PRJEB25193) | human gut metagenome | biome: Human Microbiome; feature: human-associated habitat; material: feces | host: Homo sapiens | place: USA:Birmingham
AGTTCAGACGTGTGCTCTTCCGATCTGTTCAAGTTCGTCCATACTTACATCTAGTTCTAATGCCAGTTTTTTTGCCGTAATCAAGTCCGGACATCTTGAACCATTTTCCCAACGACAAACTGTCTGCCTTGAAACATATAACTTATCTGCAAGTTGTTGTTGAGTGAGATTTTTTTCTTCTCTGAATTTTTTGATGTTATCATTTAATGCCATACTCCATACCTCTCTTTCATTCACATCATATAACGATAGAACCCAAAATAAAAGTACCAGTATGTATTTCCTTTGTTTCCATTTTGGTAACATCTGTTTATTCCAAGTTTTCTACACCATAATACCGATATATCGCTGAACCAATGTATTTTGTAACCCCTTTTCCGTACTGTTTATCTGTGGCTTCTTCCAACTGAGAATGATTCAAATAATCTTTAGCCATTTCTAATAATAATACTCTTGCATTATCCATTTTAAAAAGATTTTTACAACTTTTCCCCAATCTTTTTACTGCTTTCATTGACATATCTTTCATCGTAAACCGTTACGCTACTAGAGAGTCAAGATGTTTTTTCTATTTTATCACAAATTCAATAAAACCGCCCCTGCTTTTACAAATGAGAAATGACGCAGATAATGTTCCCACTACCTACGCCATTTCTCATTACATCTTTGAAATATTTACTCCATTTTCTTTCAATCTTTACTCCAAATTTACTCCATTTTAAAAATCTGTTACGATATTTTGCGGTATTCTATGATACCTTTTCTTTGAAGAAAAATGTCTGTAAACCTTGATTTTCAGCGAACTTTTCAATATTTCCAAGCACTTTATTCTGTTGTGAGAATTTCTTCTCAAATTATTTCATCACAATATTAATGATCTTCTTCGGAACATAGATCTCTTTGATCACATTTCCTGTCAGCTTATCAGCAATTGCTTCTTTACCTGCTGCAAGTGCTTCTTCTTTTGATGCATCTGCTGAGATTTCAATAACTGCTTTTGTCTTTCCGTTGATCTGTACCGGAACTTTGATCTCATCGTCTTTCATGGCGTGCTCATCGTATTTTGGCCATCCGGCTTTGAATACGCTCTCTGTGTGTCCCAGTTCTTCCCACAGTTCTTCCGCAACATGTGGCGCGAATGGAGACAGGAGTACTGCCATTGTAGACAATGTCTCTTTATCGATTCCGCCCTCTTTCTTGGCAATCTCGATCAGTTTGTTATTGTGTTCCATGAATGCTGAGATTACCGTATTCAGGCTGAAGCTTTCCAGACGTGTTGTTACATCGTATATCAATTTATGACGCTCTTTGATCATCTCTTTTGTAGCTGTAATGTCTGCATCTTTGCTGTCCATAACAAGGTTCCATACACGTTTCAGGAAACGGTTTACTCCGTCGATTCCTCTGTCATCCCACTCAGCATCTAACTCCGGTGGTCCAACGAAGAGTTCATACATTCTTAAAGAGTCACATCCATAGTCTCTTACCAGATCGTCCGGTGATACGACATTTCCTTTTGACTTACTCATCTTGATACCATTCTTACCAGTGATCATTCCCTGATTGAACAGTTTGTGGAATGGCTCATCAAAATCTACTACCCCGATATCATATAAGAACTTGGTGTAGAAACGTGAGTACAGAAGGTGAAGAACTGCATGTTCTACTCCTCCGATATACATATCTACAGGAAGCATCTCATCTGCTTTTTCTCTTGATACCAGTTCTTTATCATTGTGGTTATCTACGTAACGCAGGAAGTACCATGAAGATCCTGCCCACTGCGGCATTGTGTTTGTCTCTCTCTTCGCATCAGCTCCACACTGAGGGCATTTGCAGTTTACCCACTCATCAATTGCAGCAAGCGGGGATTCTCCAGTTCCTGTAGGTTCGTAAGATTCTACTTCCGGCAGACGGAGTGGAAGTTCTTCTTCCGGCACCGGTACATTTCCACATTTCGGACAATGTACGATCGGGATTGGCTCTCCCCAGTATCTCTGACGTGAGAATACCCAGTCACGCAGTTTGAAGTTCACTGTTGCGCGTCCGATTCCACGCTCTTCGATCATATGCGGAGCTTCTTTCTTCAGTACAGAAGATTCCTGTCCATTCCATTCTCCGGAATTGATCATTGTTCCAACAGCGTCTGTGTAAGCCTCTGTCATATTCTCAATCTCTTTTCCGTCTTTTGCAATTACCTGGATGATCGGAATATTGAACTTTGTAGCAAATTCAAAGTCACGGTCATCATGAGCCGGTACACACATAATTGCTCCTGTACCATAGTCAGCAAGTACATAATCAGACAGCCAGATTGGAACTTTCGCCCCGTTGATTGGATTGATTGCATAGCTACCTGTGAATACACCTGTCTTTTCCTTATCCTGCATACGATCTACATTCGACTTCATAGAAGCATCATAAATGTACTGTTCTACTGCTTCTCTTGTCTCGTCATTTGCAAGGCTCTTAGCCAGTTCATGCTCCGGTGCCAGAACCATAAATGTTGCTCCGTATAAAGTATCCGGTCTTGTTGTGTAAACAGTAATCTTCTCGTCTCTTCCTTCTACAGGGAAATCAACCTCTGCTCCGTAAGACTTTCCGATCCAGTCAGCCTGCATCTTCTTAACCTTCTCCGGCCAGTCCAGCTTATCCAGATCATTCAACAGTCTGTCTGCGTATTTTGTAATCTTTAACATCCACTGACGAAGGTTCTTCTTTGTAACCTCAGCACCGCAACGTTCACATTTTCCGCCAACCACTTCTTCGTTAGCAAGTCCTGTCTTACATGAAGGGCACCAGTTGATTGGGAATTCTTTCTCGTATGCAAGTCCTTCTTTGAACATCTTAACGAAGATCCACTGTGTCCATTTGTAGAAGTTCGGATCTGTTGTATTTACTTCTCTGTCCCAGTCGTAGAGAGCTGCGATCTCATTGATCTGACGTTTGATATTCTTAATATTGGCAGCTGTTGAGATCTCCGGATGAACGCCCATCTTAATTGCGTAGTTCTCAGCCGGAAGTCCGAATGCATCCCATCCCATTGGATGAATGATGTAATAACCCTGCTGTAATTTATAGCGGCTCCATACATCAGAGATTACATATCCTCTCCAGTGACCTACATGAAGTCCATTTCCTGATGGATACGGGAACATATCCAGACAGTAATATTTTTCTTTCTTATTTCCATCTTCATCAAACTGGACGTTTACCGGGTTTTCTTCCCATTTTTCACGCCACTTTTTTTCAATTGCCTTATGATTATAAGGGATCTTTGACATTTTTTTGTCCTCCTGTTTTTATATGGTAACTGATTTTATTACAGGAATACACATCCTATAATAAAAATAAAAAAGCCTGTTCATCTCATTATAAGAGACGAAAAAGGCTTATATTCCGTGGTACCACTCTTCTTCACCCGACATTACCTGCCAGATGCACTCATTTTTCTTCTATAACGGGAAGCACCCGCTTCTGCCTATGTGATCTTCAGTAAATCTGTTCAGCAAAAGGACTCTGAGGTGAGTTGGGAGTCTTCGTCTGCTGTCTCGCACCAACCGACAGTTCTCTTATCAGACACCGGACCCTTAATACTCCTCTTCTGCGTCTTTTCAATATTCTTCATTATTATATGAAGAATGTTAAAATAAGTCAAGACCTGTCTTCAAGAAAGTACAGAAATACCTCGCAGATTCCTCATATTTTTCATCACATGCTTTCAATTATTTTCCTGTCGGAAAGTTAACATTTTAGCCAAAAAAATTGTCAGAAAATTCATTTTTTTAGTTGTTCTCACCAGTTTCTTAGTGTATAATAAGGATAAGTAATTACTACTGATACAGATCAGTAAATATGATACATAAAGGAGAGTGTTTACCATGGTTTATTTATTAGCAGGTCCGAAAGGAACAGGAAAAACACAGCAGATGATCGAGCAGGCCAATGAGGCTGCGAAAAAATGCAATGGAAATGTTGTATTTATCAAAAAAACACACCGCGATACAGCAAGTGTAACATTTGATATCCGCACAATTTGTATGGATGATTTCCCGGCAATCACAAACATTGACGAATATATCGGATTTTTATATGGTATGTACAGTTCTAATCACGATATCGAGTATGTATTTATCGATGGTATCTTAAAACACGCTGATATCTCACTGGATAATATTCCGGCATTTATTGACCGCCTGAAACAGGTTTCCAAAGAATGTGAAGTTGAATTCTATGTCAGCATCAGTGCAAACAAAGAGGAACTTGCTGACGTAAATACAGAAGGATGCAAATATCTGAACTAATCTTTCTTATTGAGACAGAATGATCCGACAGTCCATTTTACAAATGGACTGTCGTTTTATGTCACAATAAGATATAAAAAACAAAAAGGCAGGTCTGACAATCCTGCCATGTACAGGAGAGAAAACGTATGAGCGGAATTAAAGATGCAAAAAAGAAAAGGGCACGCAGAAGGCGCAAGAGACAGATTCAGCGTATCCTGCTGATTATTGCCATGATACTGATCCTGATCGGATTCCTATTCCTGATCCGGGCCGCAGTCCATGCTGTTGTAAACAAATTCACCGGTCCTACTGTCACAACCTCAGCAGACAAAACTGCCGGTTCCCCAAAAAACAAAAAAACGACTGCAAAAAAAAGCAGCAAAAAAAAGAAATCTTCAAAAAAGAACACTCAAAAAAGAAGTCTTCCGAAAAAAAGTCTTCTGAAAAAGACACCGTAGAATTAAAAACGGTAACACTCAGTAAAAAGGGAAAGAACAATACGGACAAGCTTTCTCTTACCATCAGCTCAACCGGAGACTGTACGCTTGGAACCGATGAAAGTTTCAACTATTCTGCCAGCCTGAATGCGTACTATGAATCACATGGTGCTGATTATTTCTTCCAGCATGTCAGATCCATTTTTAAAAAAGACGACCTGTCCATTGTTAATATGGAAGGAACCCTCACTGACGAGACAGCCCGTGAGGCAAAAACCTTTGCTTTTAAAGCTCCTGCCGAATATGCTTCCATCCTTTCCGGAAGTTCTATTGAAGCAGCCAATCTCGCCAACAACCACAGTCATGATTATGGCGAGAAGAGTTATACCGACACGATTTCCGCACTGGAGGATGCCGGAATTGCTTCCTTCGGTTATAACCGTATCAAGATTTTAAAGATAAAAGGTATAAAAGTCGGTGTCACCGGAATCTATGAACTTGCAGACCATCAAAAACGTGCATCTCAGGTGAAGCAAAATATCAAAGCCCTGAAAAAAGCCGGTGCACAGGTCATCATCGTGAATTTCCACTGGGGAATCGAAAAGCAGTATACACCGGATGAAAACCAGAAGGCTCTCGCACATCTTGCTGTCGATGAAGGTGCGGATCTTGTGATCGGGCACCACCCACATGTACTTGAAGGTATTGAAGAATATAATGGAAAATACATCTGCTATAGTCTTGGTAATTTCTGCTTTGGCGGCAATTCAACACCAAGTGATACGGACAGCATGATCGTGCAGCAGACATTTACTTTTAATAAAAAAGGAAAATTAACGAAAAGCAGTAAATTAAACATTATCCCTTGTTCTATCTCTTCTTCCAGCGGCTATAACGACTACTGCCCTGTTCCGCTTACCGGAGACGCAAAGCAGCGTGTACTGGACAAGATCTCGCAGTATAGTGAAGGATTATAAGATTATAATATCGACAGATTATCAATATAAAAAGCTTCGCAGGAATATGCATTGCACATACTTGCGAAGCTTTTTTTCTGTCTTATTTTATTTTTTATTATCCAATCAACATCTCATAAATCAGGACCATCAAAGGCATCGTAATGATACAGCATATTACTGACATTACATTGATCACACTGGCGTATCTGGAATCTTTTTCATAAATCTGTGCAAGCTGTGTGACCATTGCTGCTGCCGGGGCTGCAGTTGCGATCAGTACGATCATCAGAATATACTCCGCATCCGGATGTAACCCGGTCCGCTCCAGTCCCGCAAAAGCAATTGCCGCAATTAACGGGAACAGGATCAGCCGAATCATACAGATCAGATACGGACGCTTCTGCCGGAACACCCACCTTAGATCTACATCACCGATCACCATTCCGATCACTATCATGCTCGCCGGACTGATCATATCGCCAAACCCGCTGACACAGCTGTCGATCACTGCCGGAAGACGGATCTCCAGCGCAAAAAGTGCAATTCCTATTATCATTGCGATTACATTCGGATTACACAGAATCTTACGGATATTCAGGTTTTTCTCCTGCCCGATCAGATTTACGCCGTGTGTCCACATCAATATCGTCTGCACCAGAATAAATGCCGTCGTATAAAACACCCATTCCTCGCCCAGTACCGCCGATACCAGCGGAATCACCAGATATCCTGCATTTGTATAAATAATGGATGCCTTCTCTATGCTGTTAAAATGAATTATATATGATAATAATTCCGAACCCACGATCAGGATCACATGCACAATTACCGACATCCCAACCGCGATCATAAGCCCTTTTATCTTGTCGTCCGTCAGTTCAATCTGAAATGCATGTACGACTACACATGGATTGCAGATATACACAACCATATTTGAAATGATCCGGCTGTCTTCCGTCTTAAAAAGTCCGGCTCTGACCACTCCGAATCCAACCGCCATTGTCAGAAACATAGCTATGATCTGTTCCGCAAGAAGTATACTAATCTCCATGACTCTCTCATTTCTTATATCTTTTCGGTAAAATGTATCACCAGCTATTATTCCTGTGCATCTGCCTCTTCTTTATCAGAAGCTGTTTTTTCTTTTGCATCTTTACCGGTATTTAACTTTGTCACTGTATTGACATCCTTATCCTCTTTATACGTTACTGTCACCTGTTCTCCCAGTTCACATCGGATCACATCTATGATATCTGCTACTGATACATCATAGATCGCGTCAGAATTCTCCAACATCAGATAATAATGAGAATTTCCATTCAGAACAGCCTGCGCAATCTTCGTGATCTTTCCGGATACCTCTTCTTCCTTCCGCGTATCCTTTTCCTGTTCTTTCACACCATTTTTCAACAGTAATTCATTATAATTCTCCTGACACTGACTGACACTGTCACCAATTGCAACGATCTGATACTTCTGGACATTAACCATTGCATATTTCTTCACCAGACCGGCATCGTCTTTTAATGCGACAAAATAGGTCGGCTCACCGGCAATATTCAATAAGAGTGGGAATGTTGCCTGATATTTCAGGTTCTGTACCTGTCCTTCTGCCGATGACATGGCTGAAGATTCTGTCGCACCTTCTACTTTGTAGTATTTTGTCTCCATTGTGCGTTGATTTGCCAGAACAAATCCAACATTCGACTGATCTCCGTTAACAGATGTAACTCCGGTATACATCCATACATCATCATTTAATGCCAGATAGTTATAACCATCCGTTGTCTCCAGACAGTCTTTCTGACTCAGTACACTGTTAAAGAAGCCATGTTTCAATGTTCCGTAATAATCGAACAGATTCACCAGCAGGTCTGCGGAATATACACGGTCTACCCACTGTGGTACATTTCCGACATCATAGGTCTTCGTCTTTCCTGTCACTGCATTACATATAACAACTTTTCCAACCGTCTCACCACCGAATAATCCGATGTTAAATTTCTTTACCGGAGCGATCCAGTACGGATCACCATTTTCATCAATTTCAAAACTTAATTCACCGTAAATGTATGTCGGATGTGCAAAACGCAGATGGCGGTAAATATTACGGTTAAAATGATCACTTGTTGTATATTTCATACCCTGTTTCAGTTTTACAAGCTCCGTAGACTGATTTGCCATATTGATCCGGATATACGACGGAATTCCTTCCCCCTGATTCGTAAACCATTTGATCAGATTTGCGTATTTTAACGGAGTAACACGTACCGGATTCCCCTTGTAGTTAATCTGACTGTAGATGTCATCTGCCTCAAACTGGGATACCATATCTACCATACTGCCCATCTTACGGTCACCGAGAAGTGCTGCCGTATCTTTATCCAGAAGCGGGATCTTGTCAAATGACAGTTCCTCTACATCTTTTGCAAATTCCCCTTCTTTGACCGTCATAAGTTTCTGGTATTTCTTTGCATTTACAACCGGTGAAGACAGCAGTGTTCCAAGCAGGTATACCGCTCCAAGAACCACCACTACTCCAAGAAAAACTTTTACTACTTTATTTTCTTTGATCTCGTACCTGTTCATTTTCTTTCTTCCCAGGTACAAAACTGCCAGTATCACCAAAAAGACCATGATGAAAAACCATGTCTCTGATGAATGAATATTGATAGCCGGAATTGCGGCATAGTAATAGATTCCAGCCATGATCACAACAATGGCTGCGATCATCATTTTGGTTTTACCTTTCATACTTCTCTCCTCTCATGCAAAAAAACCTGCCATTTACGGCTTTTCCTGCATCCTTTTATATATAGAAAATCAGACGGCACTAAAAAAGCCGCCTGTTATTCTAGAATTTTCTGCGCCACGCCGGTGCTGTAAACAGTACCAGGAACGGGAATATCTCCAAACGTCCCGCCAGCATGTCAAAGCATAATATTAATTTTGAGAGCGGTGAGAACTCTGCAAAATTCCCCATCGGTCCGACCTGCGCCATACCCGGTCCGACATTTCCAAGTGTAGTAAGTACTGCACTGAACGTTGTCTCAAAATCAAAATTGTCCAGAGAAATCAGCACAACTGATCCGATCAGAATACCTACATATGCAATAAAATAAATATAAATCGTGCGCAGCACATCTGAACTTACCTTTTTCCCGCCAATGCGTATAATACCCACAGACTTCGGATGAGCCAACTGCACAATCTCTCTCTTTACACACTTGATTCCGACCAGCAGACGTGACACCTTGATTCCACCGCCGGTGGAAGATGCACAGGCTCCTATTACCGTCAGCATCATAAGCACCGCTTTGGAAAACATCGGCCATTGTGCAAAATCAGCCGTCGAATATCCGGTTGTTGTTATAACCGTAACCACCTGAAAAACCGCATAGCGGAAAGATTTTCCAATCGTCGGATATAACGAATGGATATTGAGCATGATCGCTGCCGTAGCACCTGCAATCAGCAAAATGTATGTCCTGAGCTCTTCGTTTTTCAGGATAGATTTAAAATCACCCAATATCATAAAATAGAACAATGCAAAATTGACTCCAAATAATGCGCAGAAAACGGTGATCACACCATCGATATACGCACTGTTAAAATGTGCCACACTGTCCGCATAGTTTGAAAATCCACCGGTTCCGGCAGATCCAAACGAAAATATCATACTGTCAAACAGATTCATTCCTCCGATGACGAGAAATACCATTTCTATCACAGTAAGGGTCAGATACATTCCATATAAAATCCTTGCGGTAGACATTGCTTTCGGTACTAACTTATCTTTCTCAGGTCCCGGCACTTCCGCACGCATCAGATGCATGGAATTCTTTCTGTCCAGAGATGTCACGACAAGCACAAAAACCAGTACTCCCATACCTCCGATCCAGTGGGTAAAGCTCCGCCAGAACAACAGGCAGTGGGGCAATACTTCCACATCCGGGATAATACTTGATCCGGTTGTTGTAAAACCTGAAACTGTTTCAAAAAATGCATCTACATAACTAGGTATATACCCGGAAAGGGTGAATGGCATTGCTCCGAATAAAGACCACAAAATCCATGCCAGAGCAACGATCACCATCCCTTCCTTTCCGTAAATCTGGCCATGTTCCGGTCTTTTTCTTCCGACCACCCAAAACAGCAGGCATAATATAACAATTGGTATCAGAAAGACAATTCCACATTTTTCCTGATATATAACTGCAACAAGAACAGGTACAAGCAAAAGAGCCGCCTCTACTCCAAGCATTCTACACAAAATATATCTTACTATTTTTGTATCCATAACTTTTTGTCCGTCTCCTTATTCTGTATATTATTCCAGGATATCGCTGAACTTATCCACATGATCCATTGTAACAACTACTACGCTGTCCCCGACTTCCAGGTGATCTTCACCATTCGGGATAATAATCCGTCTTTTTCTTCCAATACAGGCAATCAGATTATTTTTCTTTGTCCGCAATTCACGGAGCGGTACATTCGTAAAACTGCATTCACATTTCACAATGAACTCAAGTGCTTCTACTTTACCACCCAAAAGCTGATACACGGATTCTACGTTTGCATTACTTGCAGATTCATTTCTTGCTCTTACATAACTCATGATCGCATCTGCGGTCGCACTTTTTGCTGACACAATAGAGTCAATTCCCAGTCCCTCTACCATCTGTGCACGGGAATCTTCATTTACTTTTGCCACAATTTTATTAACACCCTGCAGCTTTGCAAACAATGCCATGATAATATTCTCTTCATCCATTCCGGTCAATGCGATCAATGCATCTGCTTCATTGATCCCTTCTTCTACAAGAAGTTCATGATCCGCAGCATCTCCGTTAATAATCGTTGCTTTGGGAAGAAGCTCACAAAGTTCTTCACATCTCTTTATATTCTGTTCTATGATTTTTACCTGCATGCCGACCTGCAGCAACTGCATTGCCAGATAAAAGCATACATGTCCACCTCCACAGATCAATACTTTTTTTACTTTTGCATTTCGATGACCCAGTGCCCTGAAAAATGACTTCAGATTCTGATGCGCGGCAACGATATGCATCTTATCTCCTTTTTCCAGAACAAAATTTCCATCCGGAATATAGATCTCTTTTCCTCTTTTTACTGCACATACCAGGATTTTAATCTGGAACTTCCGGTATACTTCCGCAAGAGAAAGCCCTGCAAGTGCACTGTTCTCCCTTACGACAAATTCTACCAGTTCTACACGTCCCTTCATGAATGTCTCTACTTTACTTGTCTCCGGGAAAAGCAGTACTCTGGATATCTCATTTGCCGCCGCACGTTCCGGATTAACCGCCATACTCAGATGAAGATCCTCTTTCAACAGATCGATCTGTCGGTAATAGATTGGATTTCTTACACGTGCGATCGTATGTCTGGCACCTAATCGCTTAGCCAGCAGACAGCTCAACATGTTAAGTTCATCTGTGGATGCACAGGCAATCACAAGATCCGCATGCGGTACATCCGCCTGTCTCTGCACCTCTACATCTGCTCCATTTCCTGTAATACAGAAAATATCAAGTTCATTCACTGCTTCTTTTAATTTCCCCTCATTTTGATCAATCAAAACCACATCATAATTTTCTTCGGACAGCTGGGTTGTCAATTTATGACCAACTTTTCCATCCCCAATAATCACAATTTTCATTCCCTGACCTCACAATTATCCACGCATATCTTTTTTGTCATCAAGATACCGGTATTTTAATACAAGAGATTATAGCATCTTTGTTTCAAGAAAAAAAGCCCTTACGGGCTTTTCTTCTATTTTAACATTTTCTTAACTGATTACTCCTCTTTTGCACGCTTAGCAATCTCTGCTTCCTGTACATCTGACGGTGCCTGTTCATAACGTGCAAATTCATAAGAATATACACCTCTTCCACCTGTCATAGATCTTAATACAGTACAGTATCCAAAGAGTCCCGTCATCGGGATATCTGCCACGATTTCCTGCCTTCCACCGGAAACCGGATTCATACCGAGTACACGTCCGCGTCTCTTATTCAGATCGCCCATAATATCTCCGGTATAATCATCCGGAATCGTAACCGTAAGAGACGCAATTGGTTCCAGCAATACCGGAGAAGCTTCCATGAAGCCTTTCTTGAATGCCTGGACTGTTGCTGTCTTGAATGCCATCTCGGATGAATCCACTGGATGATAGGAGCCATCATATAATACGGCTTTCACACCGACTACCGGATATCCTGCAAGAGGACCTTTTACAACTGCTTCCTGCAAGCCTTTTTCAACTGCCGGGAAATAATTTTTCGGAACAGCTCCGCCGACAACTTCTTCTTCGAATACATAAGGCGTCTCCAGATCACCGGACGCTTCGAATCTCATCTTGACATGACCATACTGTCCATGACCTCCGGACTGTTTCTTATATTTGGAATCTACATCAGATTTCTTCTTGATCGTCTCACGGAAAGCTACCTTTGGTGTCTCCAGTCTGATCTCACATTTATAACGTGCAGCAAGTTTGCTTGCCGTAATCTCCAGATGCTGGTCTCCCATTCCATAAAGAAGTGTCTGACGGTTCTCACTGTCATTGACTGTTTTCAGTGTTACATCTTCTGCCATCATCTTCTGTAATGCCTGAGATACTTTATCTTCATCTCCTTTATTGTTGCAGACATATTTCATATATGTATATGGTTTGGAAT
>OMGW01000685.1_pt1 | contig 12377 bp, 15 predicted proteins | sample 1646131 | NCBI WGS metagenome assembly OMGW01 (sample SAMN05578588, study PRJEB25193) | human gut metagenome | biome: Human Microbiome; feature: human-associated habitat; material: feces | host: Homo sapiens | place: USA:Birmingham
GCTTTACAGCTCCCGGATGAATTCGTCATCGTTGTAGGACAGCAGGAACTTCCCCTGCATGGACAGCAGCGTGTCCCGCAGGCGGATGTGGTCTTTCTCTGTAAAGCCGTCCTCTCCAATGTTCTGGTAATACCCCTCCGTGGCGTGGTAGGGCGGGTCGCAGTAGAACAGGCTCACAGGCCGGTCATACTGGCGGACGAGCTTTTCAAAGTCTTTGTTCTCCACCACCACTCTGGCAAGCCGCCGGTGGGCCTGCTCGATCAGCGGGAAGTTGGCCCGCATATCGTGGGGCTGGCTGCCATAGCTGGTGAGGGCCGAGGCGTAGCTGTACCGGATGATCTGATAGAACAAGGCCGCTTTCCGCACGGCGTCCATGGGACTGTCGCGGGCGAGGGCGGTCCTGGCCCGCTCAAAGTCCTCACGGGAATTGAGGACATACCGCAGGGCGGCGATCAGCTCCTCCGGCTTGTCCCGGACGCAGCGGTACAGATTGACGAGCAGGCTGTTGAAATCGTTGTAGACCTCAAAATCGTTGCCGGGATCTTTATGGAACAGCACCCAGCCGCCACCGCCGAACACCTCGATGTACCGCTCATAGTAGATGGGGAACCGCCGCACCACCTCCTCCCGCAGCGCCTTCTTGCCGCCCACCCAGCTCATGAAGCTGTTCACGGGCCGCCGCCTCCCTCCAGTGGGAGCCTGGTCTGGGCAGTGTCGAACCGCTCCAGCGACCGGGACAGGCCCCGGATCGCCGCGGCGATGCCGCTGATGCGGTGGGTCATGTGGGCGATGGTGGCCCGCACCTCCTGCTCCGTGGCGGCGTAGAAGTAGCCGTTTCCGTTGCTGGCAATGGGGACGCCCTGCCGCCGCAGGCCGTTCACCGCGTCCCGCAGGTCCTTGCCCCGGACGCCGAAGGCACACTCCAGCTCCCAGCTGGTGGCGGCGTTAGCGGCGCCCAGGTGATACCGTTCCAGGTACTCCGCCAGCCGTTCTTTCTCCATTTGCGCTCCTTTCCGGGGCCATTTTCCCGAAAAAGGGCGCAAAAAAAGAAGGGGCCGTTGTCCCTTTCGGAAAAACGGCCCCAATTCTCGATTTTTTACTGCTGTTCCATCGTCATCCCCGCCTCCTCCGGGGCGCTGCGCTCATAGATAAACTCCCGGCTGTTCCGGGTGATGTAGGCGCTTTCAGCGGCGGTCAGCACATAGCCCGCTTCCTCCAGCAGATCCGCCGCGTACCCCTCCAGATCGATGCAGCCGGAGGAGAGCAGTTCCTCAGCCACCCCCGCCTCCAGCAGCTTTCGCCTGCCAAATTCCTTCAGGCTGTCACAGGGGATCCACTCATAGCAGTGGAGATTCTGGATGATGTCCAGGGCAAAGCGCAGGTCATGGCAGTTCTCAAATTCCAGGGCAGCGGCAAACCTCTCCAGAAAGCGGGGCGTTCCCTGGCCCTGTTCCTCCAGCGCATAGCCCAGGTCGCTGCCGTCGTTGACCAGCTCCAGAGCGTCTGCATATTGCTCCATCAGGTCCCCCAACTGGGGCCGGCCGCACCGGGCGTCCATCAGGACACAGTCCTCCAGACTTCGGACATTCAGCTCGTCCAGGGCCAGGGCCACCTCGTCCGGCTGGCCGCTTACGGCGGAGTGATCCGGCAGGCGCAGCCATACCCCCTCCGGTATTGTGGGGGAGGCCAGCTTCACCTTGACGCTCCAGCCGTCATCCTCCGGAATGAGCCCCTGGCCGGTGTAGCGGAGAGGGACGGGGCCGGACGGATAGGCCACATAGCAGCTCCCGATGAACAGGCCGGGGTGTCGGTCCTCATACATCATGCCGATCCGTTCCAGATCCGCGTAGTACATAGTGCGTTCCGGCAGATGGGCTTCGTGCCGGAGATAAAAGCTCCCCAGCTGTGCGTAGCTTCCCGCGGGAAAGCACACCCCATAGTCCTCCATGGAGAGCAGCTGATTGATGGCCTCCGCCATGGATTCCGGTCGCGCGCTGATGACAATGGCGCTGACAATGTGCTTTTCCTTCTTGCTCAATGTGGACAACCGCTCCGCCAGCCAGTCCCGTTCCTGTTCTGTTCCCGGAAGTATCATCAGTTCCTCAAATTCCCACATTACATCATCTCCATTCCGCCCCGCTGGGGCTGTTCTGCCATGACCTGGCCGTCCCGCCTCTCTACCAGGCCGTACTCAGTCACTGTACTGCCGTACTTCTGGAGCAGAGCCTCCCCATACCGCCAAAGGGTCACATGGGGGAGCAGAAGCTCCGCCGCTTCGTCACCAAGGATGATCCGAAGTTCATTCTCCGCCACCTCCGGCATGGTGCGCACATCCGGCTCCACCATATATTCGTCCAGCTGTCCGGCCAGCCGGGACGCCTCATTGATATCTGAGGGATCCTCTGCTATGAGGATTGCTTTGTACTTTGTCAGTTCCTCCGGTCCAAGCCGCGCCAGATGCTGCGCCAGCCGGTTGACATGGGTGATGCTGACGGCCTCGTCCACCAGATCCTTCAGGGCGGGTGCCGCGCAGTCCAGACAGCGGAATCGGATATTCTGCCACGCTTCCGCTCCAATGGACTTTAGCTTGTTATCAATCATCAGGTGTGACGCTGGCAGCGGCAGCGAAACATTGTGTTCGCCATTTGTCAGTTCCATCAGAACCGCATAGTCCGGCCTGCGGAGGCGGAGGTCAAGGGTATCATAGACCTGCTCCAAGTCTGAGTCCTGCGTCACATAACCATGGCTGGTGAATACGCCGCCCTCATCCATGCGGGCCTTTCTGCCCAGCATTTCAAAATCCAGCATTTGAAACACGCTGTCAGGGATGGCGTCAAGCTCCGGCATAAAACCGTTTTCCGCATAAAACCTGCCGAGCTGGGAGTCGTTCTGCACCTCACTCAGCACATGGCAGCAGTCCGTGCTGTAGGCCAGGTCGATGATCGTGGATATCTGGATCGGACCATACTTTTTGGAGACCTCCACCTGGAACAGCCCCTCGAACGCGGCTTTCTGCCGTTCATCCAGCCGCGCCAGCCTGTCTGCCAGTGCATTGAGCTGAAATAGATCGCATTCATCCGTCAGATGAATATGGAGATACGGAAAGTCGTTATACTCGAGGATATCCCAGTCCGGCTTGCCGTCCATGGGCATTTGCAGCCGCTCCAGCGCGTCCAGCAGTTCATAGGGGGCGGCGGGAAGCTCCAGTTCGCAGTAACAGCCGTTGCCTCCAGACAGTTCTACCCGAAACACCTTATTCAAGCGTCAACCCTCCTGTCTTCGGCTGAAAATCTTCCAGATACTTGGCAGGGTCAGCACCGGGACATCCCCAGCCGCACATACTGCCCACCTCCATGGCCTTGCGCTGCCACATGGTCACGCCAAGCTGCTCATTGAGCTGGTCCGCCAGCTCCACATTCCGTTCCTTGTCACCGGTGTCCCAGTCGGAGGGGTAGTAACCGGTCTCGCCCCGCTTGATGCAGATCAATTCGCCGGTGGTCAGGATGGTGGAGAAGCACAGCTCCGGCAATCCCTCCGCAATTTTAGGACTGAACCGCTCCTCCTCGGTCTGGATGCTCCAGTTGTTCCAATTCCAGAGATGGACATACAACTCACCGCCATCTGCCTCGATCTCCCGCTGCTCAAAGCCCTCACCCCAGCCGTCTGAAGCCTGTCCGGAGACATACTCCTTGAGCGTGTCCAGTTCTTCCGGGGTGAGGGTGCCGACCACCCGACACTCCGCCACGCCCCAAAGCTGGCCGTTCCGCTCCTCAGCAGTGAATACCACAGACCTGACCTTGTCATCCACACTGTCATTTTTGCCGTACCAGTGCATGATCCCGCGCTCGGTTTCCTCCGGCATCCGGTTCTTCACCAATGCGGCAAGGATATCCCCTTCATAGGTCCGCAGCTCCCTGCCGTCCAACGGAGTACCTTCCTCCTCCATATCGCCCCATTCGTTCCGCTCATAGAGGTCAGCGGTCAGGGGCATATAGAGTTTCATGGTGGTGGGTTCGGGCGGCAGGACGGTAAAGCTGTCCTCACCAATGACCAGCGACAATGTTCTTCCGTTGTCCCACCTCATGTGGAAGTGGCCGGCGTCGTCGATGAAGTCCAGCGTTCCCATGGCTCCAGAAGAAATTGGATCTGGATCGGTTTTCATCTCTCTGAGCTTGATTCGGCTGCCCGCGGGGTACTGCTCCCGCAGGAAAGCCAGCCACTCTTTCGGAATACTGTTCATGACAATCCCCCCATCGTCATGCCCTCATCGGGCGTATTTTGATAGTCCTCCAACAGGCGGGGGTTTTCCTCGCCGTAGAGGTCGTACAGGATATCGTCCACCTGCTTGCGGACTGTGGGGTCATCGGTCAGCGTTTCATACCGGAAGCCGGTGGCCGGATGGTCTGGCAGCTCCTCCCGGATGCACTGGAGATATGCCTCCGCATCCGTGTACTCCACCTGTTCGCCGCTGGCAAAGGTCACCCGCCCCACCACCGGCTTATCTGTCATATTCTGTCTCTGGACACGGAGGTCAAAGGCGGTCAGATAGGCTTGATACTCACCGGCTACGGGGTTGCACCGCAGGCAGTAGCGATAGTTCTCTGTCTCCACGATATAACCGTAGTTCTGTACCCAGCCGCCGCTGATCTCTCCGCCATGGCCCCGGCAGTAGCCAGCCATGGCGGAGAAGTTCTTCAGGACGTTATTTCGCAGCTCATCCACCACATCCTGCAATTCGGACTTGAATTCCGGGGAGTTCAGCTCCTCCGGGCCTCTCGGCCACCAGGTGTGCCAGAACTCCGTGCCGCTCCGTCCGAAATCCATGCGGACATAGCCGACGCAGCCGAATTTCGCATCTTCCTCCGGACTCATGGCGTAGAAAAATCCCGCTTCCTCGGGTGAAGCGGGCCGAATGGCAAATGTTTGATTGTGAAAGGGATATTCCAGGCTGTTGTTCCGGCAGTAGTCTCGCAGTGTCATGGTCTCTCCAAGCAGGAGGAACTGCCTGTTCACTCTGCGGGATATTGTGTCGGCCCGTTTCAGGGGAACGGGGGAAAGGACAGAGCCAATGGGATTTATACGGGCGCGGTCTGACAGTGCGATGGGCTTTTTGGCATTGCGGACGCTGCCTCTCAGTTCGTAGTAATACCAGCCTTCCGGGACATCCTCCCGCGGGATACGCTGGGGAGTGAACAGTACCGGCCTGCCGAACAATATGGCTGATCGCAGGGGATCGGTTTTGATATTGATACTCATAGCGTGCCTCCTTCGCTTTTTGGTAACGGGAACAATACCACGCTGATTCTCGAAAGTCCATACTTATTTTCCTTAACACTAACTGCGGCGGAAACCCACCAGGACCTGCCGAGCTATAATTCTGCACCCAGCGGCTTGGCTCATTTCCTGCAAGGGCAATTTTGACCTCCTATTATAGACTACATGCTTTGCTGGGACTGCGTCTGATTTGGAAAGGGCGTACTGATGCGTCGCACAAAGCCAAATTCGGTTTGCTGGACATCGTCCTCCTCCATGTAAGCCTCACCGAGCCGCTCGAAATCCGTGTAGAGTTCAAGAATATCGAGAACGTCTTCATCGACGCCGAATCGCCGCAGAACCTGCTTTCCATATTCCTCCTGGTCGTCAGGGACACGCTCATAATCGTCCAGCTCCAGCGCCAGATCCAGAGCGGCGGGAAAGTCCTCCGGCTGCTCCGCTGACAGGACGGCAAGGTATTTCAGCAGCTCGCCGTCTGTCTGTCCCATCTCCCGCACGGCCATCGCCAGCTCGTTGGCGGACTCCACGCTGACGCAGTCCACAGGAATATGTTCTTCCAGATAAGGGACGAGAAATTCAACCGCTTCGATCCTGGCCTCCGCGAAGTCCGTGATCCCAAGCTGTGCTTTTGCGGCGTCCAACTCTGTTTCCTCTGCGGGAAGATGCAGAACGCAGACTGTCCCGGTGGTTTCCAGCTGGAGCCGGATCACCGAATCCTCCTTTTGTTCAGGCTCTGCTGACTGTTTGCGCAGGACATAGCCGCTGTAGGTATAAGCGCCGCCTCGGTCGGCATAATACTCTGCGCCGATCTTGGCAAAATCCAAATACGGCCATGCTTTTTCCGGAAACCGGGGATCGCCGTGGAGCAGTCCGGCAGCAGCCACATATTTACCAAGATCGGTATCCGAGCTCACATTGGGGATGATGGTATATTCCTCCAGCGACTCTGAGACACGAAGCACATCATCCAGCCCGTTGACGCTTTCGGCATCCAACGCTCCGGCGAAGATATCCCGCTGACGCTTGCTCATCCCGCCGATCCTTTCGGCCAGCGTGTTGAGCTTTTGCATGTCCTCTCTGCTGTTCAGGTCCGCATAGCGGACATACTGCCCGATATTGGCAACCGGGCTTTTGACATCCAGGATTCTGACATCCCCGGCATAGCGGCTGACTGTATCCAGCAGGGCGAACGCCTCGCCGATCTCCGCGGGTGTTGTGGGAAAGCGCAGGCGGACGCCCTCCTGGTTATCCCCGCGGGTCAGATGCAGTTCGATCATGACAAGCCTCCCATCTGCGGGCCCTGCTCCATCTGCTCTGTTGGGATGTTCCGGGCCACAATCTCGCTGATCTCCTGCGCTGTCCCCAGGTAGGCCACATAGCCCCGGTCTCCAAAAAGCCCGCCCTCCTCCCGGATACGGCGCTCTCCGTAGCTCTGGTAGTTGATATAGTCCTCCAGATTTGGGTCCACCTCAAAATGGCCGGACTCCTGGATCATATAACGCCCATATTCCTCCGCGGTGCTGATGTCCGGCACCACCGTAAACTCGTGAAGATTTTCCGCCAGGGCCAGGATCTCCTCCGGCGTCTGGGGCCAGACTGTATCGAAAACAGTATGGAAGTTCTCCATTGCCTGCCCGTCGAACTTTCGCAGGTGCCGGGTCAGGGCGTTCAGGGCAGCCAGATGCTCATTCAGAGGATATTCACGCTCAAAGACGCTCCGGACCGCGTCGCTGAGTTCGGCGGTATCCAAGACTGCAATACACTGCTCCGGCCTGTCCGCGCCCAGCCGCCGCACCGCGCGGGCGATCTTGCTCTCCGCGCAGGGGAAATAGAGCGTTTCCTGCTGCTCCGGCTTTCCGATCACCGAAAGCGTTACAGAGGCCGCGCAGTCCTCGTAGAAAAACTCCGGGAGATGGCGGCCGTCATAGATACTGGACAGCCGCATGCCGTTGTCATACACCACGCCATAGGGTGTGACTGTCCCGCCTCCGCCCTCAATGAGCAGCAGCGCAGTCTCATATCCGTCCAGAGCGTCCAGTTCTTCCGTCCTGGCGCAGCCGCCATGCAGGTTCATGTAGTGGTCACGGCCTATGGCCTCCAGATCGGAGAAGTCCGTGATCACCGTGGCCTGCTGGCAGCAGAAGGTCAGGTTGATAAAGTCTGTCATATCCCGAAGATCCAGCTTTTCCGCCATGGCCTGAAACTGCGCGGCCTCACCAACATCAAAGCTGTCCAGCCGCTTTGCCAGGTAGTCCAGCTCGTCCAGATTGACGGTGAGCATCTCCATTCGCTTTAACACGGGAAAACTGCTGCTGATCTCCATGACCTGACAATCCCGGTGGACGGGATCGCCGATCTCCAGTGCGGATAGAAGCTCAACACAGTGGTCATATTCCTCGTTGGGGATGGGGAATGGGATGGTGGCCACGCCATATTCAGGATGCTCCTGATTGGCCAACACCGCCTGCACCAAGGGAGCCATCAGACCTCACCTCCCGTTCCGCCGATGGTGAACATGGCCTTGCCGTAGTGGGCGATCAGCATCGCGTCCAGGATCAGCGTCAGGGCGGTATCATCCACCAGCTCTCGGTCGCATAGTTCCTGGAATGAGATGTACTGGTGGTTTTGATAGAGCCCCTTTGCCGCCTGATAGAGCACATATTCCTGCTCACTCATCGCCCGCACGGTGTCCCACCCGCTGAGGCGGATGCTCCAGAGGCCAAAGATATTCGGTACGGCGCGGCAGAGCGATTCTGTGGCGGTCAGCAGGTACATGGTAGCCAGACGGCGCCGGCCTGTGTCATCGCCATGATGACGGAGCAGATAGGGATAATAGAACAGGAAGCGGGAGGTGTGGGCGGCGTCATAGTAGGCGACTGCTTTCTTGTTGGAGAGCAGCTCCGCGATCCGCTCTCCCAGCCTGCCGCTCTGCCAGTTCCGATAATAGTCAGCCGCCAGGGAGGAATAGGTGACCGCCCCCGCCTCCGCACGCTCCTCGATCCAAGGGCATACCGGCATGGTGCATTGCTTTCTTCTGTATTTGGTGCAGTGCTTGCAGGCCACATCCTCGGGCCGGTAGCGAAACCGGCAGAGGATCATTTGGCCTCCGCCGCGAGGGGAGAAGTGGGGCGGCGTCATCATCTGCCGCTCCAGCCCCGCCAGAGGGGTGTCTCGCAGGAAGTATTTCGTCACGTGCTGTCCTTTCCGGATGGGACCTTTATCCCGAAAGGGCGGCAAAAAAGGCCGGCGTCCCAAACGGGATACGGCCTTGTCCTGTGTTGATGATGATTTAGAATTGCTGGGTCATGCCCTGATATTCCGTATCTTCTGCTGCCTCCAATTCCTTCTGATTTGACTGGCTGACCAGCTCTGCCAGGGCAGGAACCGCACATTCGATCTGCGCCGCCACGCCCTCCAGCAGCTTTTGGCGTTCCGCGGTGATGGGATAATGATTCTCCAGCGTTTCGTGGACGCAGCGGTAGACCTCCGCAAGCTGCTCCTTAGAAAAAAGCTGGTGCTTGTCCAGCAGGCCGGAGCGGATGGCAAAGTCCCGCTTTGCCGCCTGATAGTCATTTCCAGCATAATGACCTTGCCACAGGCTGGTACGCTCATTGATCCACGCCCAGGTGGTGAATTGAACGCCGTGTTTGCCGGGGAGGGCGGCAAGCACAACATCATTGAACTCCGCCAGTACTTGATATGGTTCGTGCAGGCTGTCCGCTTTCAGCAATGGGGCTTTATCCAGGAGAGTCATGTACTCCCTGACCGTGGCGGCGATATCCGCGGCCCGGTCACAGGCCAGCTCGGTATCTGAGTCGGTCATATCCTCCTGTCGGTATCGGATGCCGCCTGTGCTGGCGACTCGGCACAGAGGCTGGTCGTTCCACTCTACCGGGAGAAAACCATCCTGTTCTGGCAGGACCACAAAGCCCGTTTGCCGGAGGCGGAGGGCCAGTTCGGAAAAATAAGATTTATTTGCTGTCGTTTCTGTTTTCATACGCATTCCTTTCAAAAATTAAAGCCGAAGCTGTTGAACAACTTCGGCTGGGCATATTGCTGTATCTTGTACGGCTGGAGGCGGGTTCGAGTCTGATCTGTATTCGTTTTTCCTCGGCAAATAGTCAAAGTTCAAGGCCCTTTAGCATTCGAGCTAAAGGGCCTTGAAAGGCTTGAAAACTCTTGCTTTTTCTGCAAATAGTCTTTTTCGCCTATTGGTTTGGTACGCCCGACTGGATTCGAACCAGCAGCCTTTAGAGTCGGAGTTATCAGGCCGTCAAGCCGGAAAACCCTGCGGCGCAAGGGCTTGGTTGGTATCGCACAAATTTTTGGCATTTTAAAGAAAAACCTCAGAAGCCTTGCAGGGCAGGGCTTCTGAGGTTTTTTGCGGTAGTAGTCAAATAGTAGTCTAAAGGTAACTACTGATTAGAGAATCGCTTTGCTATGAAGATAGCGTTCCACCTCTGAAATAAATTGAGATGCCTGCATAAACACATCAGAAGCTTCCTCCTGCGTTGCTTCATAAAAGTCCTCATAATCAGCCTGTTCACGCAACTCCGACGCATTGCGGATAATTTTTGATGCTCCCTTCTCAAACACGCCAGTCTTGACATACTCCTGATTGAAGTGTGCAATTACTCCGCTGTGCTTGCTGCTGTCAAATCCATCCAATGCATTGACTGCGCGAATCGCATGAAAAATAGCGTAATAGGAGCGGTTGATTGAAGACCGGAAATTTGCATTTTTCAAAAGCAACTCCGCTGTTTGCAGTTCTTCCTTGGCCCGACCAAAGCGATGTGCGGATAGTACCGTTAAGCTGCCTGCCATAAAACAATACCATCCTTTTGAATGTTTTTATAAAATGGAAGAATGTCTTTCCACTCCGCAAATTTATCATAATCAATGCAGAGAACAGATAGCACCTTTCCACACTCAAGTTCCAAATCAACTACAAGGTCAAGCATCTGCTCTCGCATTGCTTTTGTTGCTCCTGCACGGAGGAGGATTGCCACATCAACATCTGAGTCCTCTGTTCGCGTTCCTCGCGCAGTAGATCCATACAGGACGATGCTGTCAATCAAATCTCCATATATCTCTTGCAGCCCCGGAATCAGTTTCTCTAACACCAGATCAATCGTCATCTGTATCCCCCTCCTCATCGCAGATTTTCTATTTGCAGTATAGCATGGAACGGCCAAAAATAAAAGCGGTTTTTATGGCAGTTTCTTTCAGCCTCCTCAATGCTTTCTGAACACGGGTGCGACTCGGTTCATTTGTGCGACCTTATCGATGAATTCTTTCAAGTCCTCAATGTAGGTATAGGGTGCGTACTCAGAATAAATCTCAGGAGAGTCCAGAATAACAATTTGAACTCCATCCGCTCTCAGTGCCTCCAGTGTGCCAGGTACACAACGCGCCTCATTAAGTGTCTTGCATCGGTAAGCAATGCAGCCCTGTTGATCAAAGATTTTTGCAACGATATATATCTTTTTATCGCCCATCAATTACCCACTGTTTGAATCCTCGGTCAGAATGCGGTCTGAGCGATCCATCTCACTTGCGGCATGCTCAAGCGTTCCATAGTAGGGATACGCTTTGTTGTAAGTACATTTCTCACGGCGAGTTGTAGTTCGCAGTTCTAGAACCGCTTCTATGCTATACGGCAATTGATATAGGCTTTCTCTTGTGATGAGAACATAGTAATTGCTTGACCCACAAATTGCCTGTGCAAAGGCACGAGAAGAAACGAAAGCATTTCCTTCGTCTACAAAAACGATGCTGTCTTTCATGCGGCTCAACTGACTTTCCCAGTCACGGGAAGTTAAAGTCCGGCATGGCTTATCACATTGAACAGCAACTCCGCTCTGTGCCCCTAGCTCCTCGTAATCTCGCAGCATCCCCAACATGGTTGTTTTTCCTGTTGCACTATCACCCCGTATCACTGTGATATTGCGCTCCAGCTCCAAGGCAAACTGGACTCTTCGGTTGCGAACAACAATACTATGTTTTCCTTTCATGTCCGCCTCCGTTTATACATATCTCGCTGCAATTGGCAACAACTCTTCCATGTTATGAACGATACTGTCATCGTTCAAAATTTTAGCCGTAAATCTTGCCTTATCAAAGTCCATAATATGACGCAAGTTGATCGTAACATCTTTTGCTTTTGCCAGTTCAAGAATAAAACGTGCGCAGTTATCTCCGCATGTTGAAGCATTGAACACTTCATCCGGGCAATTTTTAATAAGCAGCAGAGTTTTTACACCGCCGGACAATTCAGTGGGAGGAATAATACCAAGTACAGGACTTTTGATTGCCTGTGCGTCGATCACGTCTGAACCATCCACTTTTTTGATAACTTTTTTTGCGAAGTCATCGAGAATCCAACTATCCTCATAAGTGTTTTTGAAATAAATCTCAGTATTATAAATTGCAGACGGCATATCCCCAAAATAAATGTTCAACATAGGCTGCAATTCCTCATTTCTAAATGTTCTATACAGCTTCAAAGCATCTTTAGAATCCGCAAAAAACTGTTTTCTTTGAGCAGATGGATCGTTCGCAGTATAACACAATACGTGCAAAAGTAAAAGTTTAATTCCTATGCTTGTCCGATATTCATTCAAAAATGCCAAATCACGATTTACTAAATCATGATTTGGCATTTTCGTATTTCCGCAATCGGTGATCAAACAGCATTCTATCCCTGTCCAAATGATATTTTTATCAAGATCAACAAGAACCTTTATTGATCAGCGCTGTTCTTCAATGGTCTCATAAGATACCTTTTGAGGCTTTCTCCCCGCTGGATTGTAGGAAGGAATCGGTCCCAGAAATCATTGTACAGGCGGAAAATTTCTTTTCCCGTAGATGAATGTACTCCTCGACGGGGAGCAATTACGCACCCTCGTGTTCCTCCAACAAATCGGTCATGTTTTTCAAACCAATGCCCAATGTGGAGGTATTGTGCAGCAGCGCGGATATTGCGGGCGGCAGCACCCCCGCTACGCCCAAGGTGATCAGCGACAGGTTGAAGGCCACGATAAACCGGTAGCTGCCGTGAATCCGCGCCATCAGCGCTTCACTGAGCTTACGCAGCGTCACCA